>Ga0209270_1000090_pt1 | contig 228583 bp, 206 predicted proteins | sample MTBAKSrepl1MetaG_FD_187456 | JGI IMG/M metagenome (GOLD analysis project Ga0209270, IMG submission 187456) | Enrichment culture microbial communities from Arthur Kill intertidal strait, New Jersey, USA, that are MTBE-degrading - MTBE-AKS1... | ecosystem: Environmental > Aquatic > Marine >...
AATTCGCTCATCGCTCATCTCCTCTTGCGTGGACGACCCGACAGGGGTCATCAAGGAGTGTGAGCGATGGGTGGAGCTACAGCGGTTTTCGAAGGATCGGCCCCGCGTAGCGGTTTAGTTCAACAGTTCAAATCAATGGAAGCTTTCCACCTATCACCAATAAATGGAAAGCTGCCGTATAGTTCCACAGTTGGTGACATGCATTCCTTTTTCATTACTTGAGTTTTCTCTTGCACTCAACGCGTTAGACGGACCGCGGCATCCCCGCCTGCTGATTTCATACACGTTGATATACGGCAATCGGCCGTATATCAACGACTGTGACTTGACCGCCTGTTGTGGGTTGCCTATGCTTCTCCCGCAAGCAAGAACAAATGGAGAACGCGACATGGAACGTCGAAAGCCCTCCCCTTTTCTCGTGCGTGTGCGCGGTGTGCTTCGCGTCAGACACTGCAGCTACAGGACCGAGCAGACCTACATACACTGGGTCAAGCGTTTTATTCTGTTTCACGACAAGACCCATCCGGAACGGATGGGAGAAGCACATGTTGCTGCGTTCCTCACCCATCTCGCCGTCGACCGGGGCGTCTCGCCGAGCACGCAGAACCAGGCGCTGAATGCGCTGGCCTTCCTTTACCGGCAGGTACTCAATCGGCCCCTTGGCGACATCGGCACTGTGGTCAGGGCCAGGCGAAAAACCCGTATCCCCATGGTGCTCTCGCGTGAGGAGGTTTCGCGGACGCTCAACTTTCTCGACGAAAGCGCGGTACAAAAAGCCGTCAAGGCCGCGGTGCGCAGGGCCGGCATCCCGAAACCCGCCACCTGCCACACGCTCAGGCACTCCTTCGCCACCCATCTCCTGGAGCGAGGGGCTGATATCCGCACAGTGCAGGAACAGCTTGGCCACACGGACGTGCGCACCACCCAGATCTACACCCACGTCCTGCAACGGGGTGGACGCGGGGTGCTGAGCCCGCTGGGGGCTGCGTTGAACCAGGCGCCGGGAGTGATGGCGTCCCCCGGGGCCGCCTCCCTGCGCCAGGGGCACATGCTCCGGGTGCCTCCGGCATGGCAAACGGAGCCCCCCTTGCCGAGCCATTTCCCCATGCCGAGCCGTGGCGGTTACAGCGTACCTGCACCGCTCGCTGCGGAAATGCGGGTATTCTGGCTCCCTGGCCGATTCGGTCATGAGGGGTCTTCTCCCTGGCCCAATTGTCCGAAAATAGCCCCGTTCCAACGATCATGCAAAGGCCGCGGGCCGGCTCCCGTGCCTGCACGGAGTCAGGATGCTTGGAACGGCCCTTGTCTTGCACCTGCCAACCTGCGGCGCTGTTTGCGCCGCAAGGTGTCTGTGCAGACAAGTCTGCACCTACGGGTCCGGGGTCTTTGATGGCCTTGTGTGCAGATGAATCCGCACCTGTATGACCGTGAGGCGTGAAGCGTGAGGGGTGAGGTGAGAGCTATCGGGTGTTCCATTCAGCCCCTCCATCCGGCGCCGCCTTGTCGGCATCATCCACCAGCGCAGGCATCCTGTTAAAACCTCACCGGTGGAAAACCCCCTCACCCCTCACCCCTCACCCAACTGGCATTTTCCCCGCCCTTCCCCCATACTGTTCTCCAAACGTTCTCTGCCGATGGAGTTACCGGCCATGCCCGACAGCCCTTCCCTCACCCGCCGCCAGCAGGCCATCCACGACTACCTCCTGGACCGGGCGCGGGAGACCGACCAGCCGCCCACGCTGGACGAGATCTGCGCCGACCTGGGGCTGAAGTCGCGGGGGTCGCTGCACAAGCACATCCAGGCGCTGGTGGACGCGGGGCTGGTGGAGCCCATGGAGCGGCGCCACCGGGGGGTGCGGCTGGCGCCGGTGGCGGAGGTGTCGGCCGCCCGCAGCCTGCCCCTGTTCGGGACCATCGCGGCGGGCCGGCCCATCGAAGCGCTGGAGACGCCGGAGTCGGTGCCGGTGCCCGATGCCCTCTGCCCGCGGGGGGCGGCCTACGTGCTGAACGTGCGCGGCGACTCGATGATCGAGGACGGCATCCTGGACGGGGATCGGATCGTGGTGGAGCAGCGGGAGACGGCCCGCAACGGCGAGGTGGTGGTGGCGCTGGTGGACGGCAGCGAGGCCACCCTGAAGCGCATCGAACAGCGCCCCGGCGAGGTGGTGCTCCACCCCGCCAACGCCGCCATGGAGCCCCTGCGCTACGCCCCGGACCGGGTCGCGATCCAGGGGGTGCTGGTGGGCCTGCTGCGCGACTACCGCCACTGAGCCGCACTGCCGCCCCGCCATGGCCGACGACAGGAAACCGGACCGCTTCTGGGAGGACCGCCCCCTGGGGGAACTGAGCGAGGCGGAGTGGGAGTCGCTGTGCGACGGCTGCGGGCGCTGCTGCCTGATGAAGCTGGAGGACGAGGACAGCGGCGAGCTCTACTACACCAACATCGCCTGCGAGCTGCTGGACATCGACACCTGCCGCTGCCGGGACTACGCCCACCGGCAGGCGCGGATTCCGGGCTGCCTGAAGATCACCCCCGAGTCCCTGCCGAAACTGGCGGGCTGGCTGCCCGCGACCTGCGCCTACCGCCGCCTGGCGGAGGGCAAGCGCCTGCTCTCCTGGCACCCGCTGGTGAGCGGCAGCCCGGGCAGCGTCCACCGCGCCCGCATCTCGGTGCGCGGGCGGGTGATCTCCGAGACCGAGGCGGACGACCCGGAGCACCACCTGGTGAGTTGGGTCTGGTAGCGGCGGGTCAGACCCCGTCGGGATCCGGATGGGCAGCCAACTCCCACCCGGGAGTTTCTCTCTTACTCATTCCCCTGGCGTTCTTCGCGTCCTGGCGTCTTGGCGTTTTGTCTTTTTGCAAGAGAGCGGGAAACCCCGGCGCCTCAGCCCTCGTCCACGCGCACCGGCACCAGCAGCACCGGGACCGGGGAGCGCTGGGTCACCTTGTGGGCCACGGAGCCGAGGAGCATCTCGCCGAAGGCGGAGTGGCCGTGGGAGCCCATGACGATGACGTCGGCATTGACCCGTTTCGCCTCCTTGATGATCGCCTCGGCCGGCTGCCCTGAGCGCACCAGGACATCGCCGACCCGGGACATGCACACCGCCGCCTCGTCGAACTCCGTGGCGCAGAACTCCTGCAGCCGCTCGCGCAGCTCGGCCTTTAGCTTCTCCAGGCCCTCGGCGCGCAGTTTGTCCAGGGTGGTCTTGGATACGTAGCTGTCCACCAGCGACTGGCCGAAGGTGCCCAGCGGCTCGAGGACACTGACCGCCACGATGGTGGCGTCGTGACGCTCCGCCATGGCCATGGCGTAGCGGAAGACATGGGGGCCCACGGGACCCACATCGGTGGCATAGAGGATGGTCTTGATCTGGGGCAGCATGGTCCTGTTCTCCCTCCGGCTTTGATTTTATGCAGTATAAGCGGAACTTATCGGCGGACAACAGCCGCGCGGTTCCGAAGCCGACAAGCAGGCGATACGCCCGGATCCTGCGCTCGGGAGGGACAAAAAAAAACCCCGCTGGAGAGCGGGGTTAAGACAGGAGATATGACCCTGCGGAAGAATTACCGTGGTCAATCTTCCGGAATTGCCCCCCATTGCACATTGACCTGGATCAATAAAACCCCGGTATTTATTAAGGAATGATTCCAATCCCCCTATCATGCCCCGGGGCAATCCCCGCCCGGTTCGAAAGAGCATGGCATTGGCACGCGGGATTACGCTAGAATGCAGCGTTTCGCCGCAATAGATGCCACAAAAACAACCAGTTAGACAACGGAAGCCGCTCAGTAAAGGCCCCCTCCGGTGGCGGCCGCCGCTTCCCGTCCCGCTCGAGAAGGAGTCCTCACATTGAACAGTGCGGTAGTCGCTCCACTGCTAGGGCTGATCCTCAGCCTGTTTGCGCCGGCGGCCGCGTGGGCCGCAACGGGCAACGCCGAACCCCTCGATCTCACCGGGAGCGGGGTGGGCATCTTCGCCCTGGTGATCTTCGTCCTGGCCTATGCGCTGGTGATGGCCGAGGAGTTCACCCACCTGCGCAAGTCCAAGCCGGTCATCCTGGCCGCCGGCCTCATCTGGCTCTCCATCGCCTGGTACTACTCCGGCCACGGCGGCCAGAGCGAGGAGGTCGCCATGGCGGTGCGGCACAACATCCTCGAATATGCCGAGCTGTTCCTGTTCCTGCTCTCGGCGATGACCTACATCAACGCCATGGAGGAGCGGCTGGTGTTCGACGCCCTGCGGTCATGGCTGATACGCAAGGGATTCAACTACCGGCAGCTGTTCTGGATTACCGGCATCCTGGCCTTCTTCATCTCGCCGGTCGCCGACAACCTCACCACCGCCCTGCTCATGTGCGCCGTGCTGCTCGCCGTGGGCGCCGACAGCCCCCGCTTCGTGGCGCTGGGCTGCATCAACATCGTCGTGGCCGCCAACGCCGGCGGCGCCTTCAGCCCCTTCGGCGACATCACGACCCTGATGGTCTGGCAGAAGGGCATCGTGGATTTCTGGGATTTCTTCGCCCTGTTCCTCCCCTCGGTGGTGAACTTCGTGGTGCCCGCGGCCTTGATGCACTTCGCCATACCCGATATCGCCCCAGCTCCCAGCGATGAGCGGATTCCCATGCGCCGCGGCGCCCGGCGCATCGTCGCTCTGTTCGCCGCCACCATCGTCACCGCGGTGAGCTTCCACAACTTTTTCCACCTGCCCCCGGTGCTGGGCATGATGACCGGGCTGTCCTACCTGCAGCTGTTCGGCTTCTACCTGCGCAAGACCCATGGCCGGTTACCGGCGGCGCACCCCTACAATCTCGAAGTGGCGGACAAGATGATCGGCGACGTGGTGCCCTTCGACATCTTCAACAAGATCGCCCGGGCCGAATGGGACACGCTGCTGTTCTTCTACGGCGTGGTGGTCTGCGTGGGCGGCCTCGGCTTCATCGGCTACCTGGAACTGGCCTCCCAGCTGATGTACAGCGACTGGGGCGCGACCCTCGCCAACGTGAGCGTCGGCGTCCTGTCGGCCATCGTGGACAACATCCCCATCATGTTCGCCGTACTGACCATGAATCCCGAGATGAGCCATGGCCAGTGGCTGCTGGTGACGCTCACCGCCGGGGTGGGCGGCAGCCTGCTCTCCATCGGTTCGGCCGCCGGCGTGGCCCTCATGGGCCAGGCCCGGGGACGCTACACCTTCTTCAGTCACCTGAAATGGACGCCGGCCATCGCCCTCGGCTATGCCGCCAGCATCCTCACCCACATGTGGCTGAACGCGGCCCACTTCTGATCCGGAGCGCCGGGCGCGGGTGACACACCCGTGCCCGGCCGGACCCCGCCGCACGTCCACCCGCACCCGGACAAACCCGGGGCAGCCGCCGCGTTGTTGCGGGACAGAGGCGAGCCGGGAACACTCCAGAGAGAATCCGCAAGTCCGACAGGCTGCTAGGCGCCCTCCAGCTCCCGCCACAGGCACTGGCCGCCGCTGGCCTTGTCCACCCGCGCCAGGGCGTCGGCGTGGGCCTGCCGCTCATCGGGGCCGGCGCGCAGCACCCTCAGGGGCGGCCGGTCGGCGGGCAGGAGGCTGTTGCTGATGACCTGGTAGTTGTTGGCGGCGCTGGAGAGCCCCCCCAGGGACAGGGCGCCCTGGCCGCCGGTCATGGCCAGGTAGACGTCGGCGAGAATCTCCGCGTCGAGCAGCGCCCCGTGCAGGTCGCGGTGGGAGTTGTCCACGTCGTAGCGCTTGCACAGGGCATCCAGGCTGTTCTTCTGCCCCGGGTGCATCTGCCGCGCCATCACCAGCGTGTCCACCACCACGCACAGCTCGCCGACATTGCGCCGCTCGCCGGTCAGGCGCAGCTCGTTGTCGATGAAGCCCACGTCGAATGGGGCGTTGTGGATGATGAGCTCGGCGCCCTCGATGAAGGCCAGGAAGTCCCCGGCCACATCGTTGAAGCGCGGCTTGTCGGCGAGGAACTCGTTGGTGATGCCGTGCACCTCCACCGCGCCCTCGTCGATGTCCCGATCGGGCTGCAGGTACTGGTGGAAGCGGCGCCCCGTGAGCCGCCGGTTGTCGAGCTCGACGCAGCCGATCTCGATGATGCGGTGGCCCTGCTCCGGCTCGAGGCCGGTGGTCTCGGTATCCAGCACCACCTGCCGCATCAGCCGGCCCTCCGCGATTTCAGCTCGTCGATACCCCGGTTGGCCAGGGCGTCGGCGCGCTCGTTCTCGGGATGGCCGCTGTGGCCCTTGACCCAGTGCCAGCGCAGGTGGTGGCGGGCGGCGGCGGCGTCGAGCCGCTGCCACAGCTCGGCGTTCTTCACCGGCGTCTTCGCGCTGGTCTTCCAGCCGCGCTGTTTCCAGTTCTTCAGCCACTCGGTGATGCCCTTGCGCACATACTCCGAGTCGGTGGTGATGTCCACCTGGCAGGGCCGGGTGAGGGTTTCCAGGGCGACGATGGCGGCCATCAGCTCCATGCGGTTGTTGGTGGTCTGCGCCTCGCCGCCCCAGAGCTCGCGCTCGTGGCCGTCATAGCGCAGCAGCGCGCCCCAGCCGCCCGGGCCGGGATTGCCCCGGCAGGCGCCGTCGGTGAAGATCTCAACCGTTTTGGCCACGTCGATGCAGGCTCCTCGTGGTGGGTTCCGCCAGCCCGGTGGGAAGCACGCTGCGGCGCGGGCGCCAGCGCGGCTTGATGGGCGTGAGCGGGATGACCCGCTTGCGCGCCGTCACCAGGTAGACCCCGCCCAGCGCCGGCCACCAGCGCCGGCCGCCCCCCTCCAGGAATCCGAGGCGCGCCATCATACCACGGTGCTGCAGCGGCGGACGGAAGAAGAAGTGATGGGCGTTTTCGATCTCGAACCCCAGCAGCGCCAGCCAGTCCCGGATCCGGTTCAGGCTGAGGAACTGCCCGCTCCAGGGCACCGTTTCACTGCGGCGGCTCAACAGGCGGCGCAATCCCCAGAAGCTCCAGGGATTGAAGCCGGTGAGCACCAGCCGCCCCTCCGGGATCAGGACCCGGTAGGCCTCGCGGATCACTTCGTGGGGCCGGCGCTCGAACTCGAGGATATGCTGCATGACCATCACGTCCACGCTGGCCGATGCCAGCGGCAGGGCATCCGGCTCCGCGCACAATCCCGGCGCCGTCGCGGGCGGCACCCGGCACAGGAGAATACGATGCCGGATGGGGCTCGCGGCCAGCGCCGCGGCGGAGTGCTCGCAGCCCACGGCCACCAGGTGGTAGCCGAACAGACCGGGCAGCACGCCCTCCAGCAACTCCCCCTCCGCCTTCAGCAACGCCCGGCCCAGCGGCGTGGCGTACCAGCCCCTCATGCTGGTAAGCGGCGGTGAAAGCGGTGGCGTCGATGATGTCATGCTGCCGATATTACGCACCCGTCCCGCCGAGCGGAACCGGCCCGCGCGCGGGGGGACGCCGTTGTCGAACTTGCCCGCGCAGGTTTCCTTGCTGGAACCGGCCCGCGCGCGGGGGGACGCCCGGGAGCCGGAAGTGGTTGACCCCGGACCCGGGCCTTGCGAGCATGATCCATGGGCCACGGGTCGCACCGGCGTTCTCTTGATGTTTCGAGATATGCCAACCAAGGCATTGAATGAATGAATAAAACGCACCCTGTCATGGCGGTCCCCGCCTTCGACGACAACTACATCTGGCTGATCCAGTATCCGCCGCGCCGCCGCGTCGCCATCGTCGACCCCGGCGATGCGGATCCGGTCCTGGAGACGCTCGGGCGCACCGGCCTGGAGCCGGCGGCCATTCTCATCACCCATCACCACGGCGACCACACGGGCGGCGTCCGCGATCTTCTGGCCCACTACGACATTCCGGTCTATGCGCCGGAGGATCGCCGCATCCCCGCCGTCACCCACGTGGTCCGGGACGGCGACCGGGTCGAGCTCCCGGATCTGGAGCTGACCCTGGAGGTGATGGAGACGCCCGGGCACACGCTCACGCACGTGGTCTACCACGGCGATGGCATGCTGTTCTGCGGCGACACGTTGTTCACCGGCGGCTGCGGGCGCCTGTTCGAGGGCACCCCGGAGCAGATGCACCGTTCCCTGTCGCGCATCGCCGCCCTGCCCCCCGAAACCCTGGTCTACTGCGCCCACGAATACACCCTGGCCAATCTCGGCTTCGCGCGGGTGGTGGAGCCGGACAGCGCCGCGCTGAGTGCGCGCCGCGCGGCCGCCGAGGCCGCGCGCGCCCGCGGCGAGCCCACCGTGCCCTCCACCCTGGCCGAGGAGTCGCGCACCAACCCCTTCCTGCGCAGCGATGATCCCGCCGTCGTGGCGGCGGCATCGAACTTCGCCGGTCAGTCGCTGAAGAATCCCGTCGAGGTTTTTGCCACCGTCCGCCACTGGAAGGACACGCTCGACTGAGGGCTGAGGAACGTCCGCACACCTCCCCCCGCCCGGATGCAGGCTTCGCGCAGAAACATATTTTAACATTTGTCATGCAATCATTTTGCATATCTTTCATATTGTTGTAATAGTAATGTAATGTAACAACTGAGAACATAGACCCATTTATGTCTTGATCCACCCCGCTAATGTCCGTACCATCGCCGATGGTTTTTTGGGTCTGGGGGGCATGGACTTGACACGCAAGACCACGACCGGCGTCGGGCTCGCCCTCGTCTCACTTCTGACCCTGAGCGCCTGCGGCGTCCAGCCCCTGAAATCGGGTGCCAGCGCCAATGCCGTCGACAGTCTCTCCGACTCCGGCATCGAGGATCCGGGCAGCGCTTTCTCGGCCCTGCTGCGGGAACGGCTCCAGGCGCCCGCGTCCAACCTCGCCGAAACCCCGGTCTCCGACGATCTGTGGGAGCGCATCCGCGCCAGCTTCAGGCTCGATCACGAGGTCAACCGACCCCGGGTGGCGGCCGAGGTGGAGATGTACACCCGCCACCCGAACTACCTGGCGCGGGTGGGCGAGCGGGCGGAGCCCTACCTGCACTACATCGTGGAGTCGATCGAGCAGCGCGGCGCCCCGCTGGAGCTGGCCCTGCTGCCCGTGGTCGAAAGCGCCTTCCAGCCCAATGCCTACTCGCCCGGACGGGCGGCGGGGCTGTGGCAGTTCATCCCCGACACCGGACGCCGTTTCGGGCTGGAGCAGAACTGGTGGTATGACGGCCGGCGCGACGTCTACGCCTCCACCCAGGCGGCGCTGGACTACCTGGAGCTGCTGCGGGATCAGTTCGACGGCGACTGGCTGCTGGCCCTGGCGGCGTACAACTCCGGTTCCGGCACGGTAAGCCGCGCCATCGAGAAGAACCGCAAGGCCGGACGCCCCACCGACTTCTGGTCCCTGGATCTGCCGCGCGAGACCCGCAGCTACGTTCCCCGGCTGCTGGCCATCTCAGCCATCGTCTCCGATCCCGGCGCCTACGGCGTGGACCTCGTGCCCATCACCAATGAACCCTACCTGGCGCGGGTCGACCTGGACAGCCAGATCGATCTCGGGCTGGCGGCGGATCTCGCCGGCATCAGCCTGGATGACCTCTACCGCTACAACCCCGGGTTCAACCGCTGGGCCACCGCCCCTCAGGGCCCCCACTACCTGATGCTGCCGGTGGAGAAGCTCGACCTGTTCAACGAGAAGCTGGCCCGGGTGCCCGCCGACGAGCGCATGCGCTGGAATCGCTACCTGGTCACCCGCGGCGACACCCTCGGCACCATCGCCCGCGCCCACGGCACCTCGGTGGCCGTTCTGATGGACAGCAACAAGCTGAAGAGCACCCGCATCCGGGTGGGGCAGGAACTGCTGATACCCGTCGGGAACGAGGCGAACGTCCGGGTGGCGGCGGCGGGCGGCGGCAGAACGGGAACAGCCGCATCCGCACCGAAGGGAAGCCGCAAGGTGGTGCATACCGTGCAGGCCGGCGACACCCTGTGGGACATCGCCCGCAAGCACAACGTCACCACCCGCCAGATCGCCGACTGGAACCGCATCGCCCTCAACAGCACCCTGCGGCGCGGCCAGAAGCTGACCCTGTGGCCCGGCAATGCGCAGGCGGCCGTCCCCGCCTCCCCCGCCTCGACCACCCAGAGCATCCGTTACACGGTGCGCTCGGGAGACTCCCTGTGGGCCATCTCGAGGCGTTTCCGTGTCAGCGTGGCCGACCTGCGTGACTGGAACGACCTCCCCGCCGGCCAGCAGCTGCGCCCGGGGCAGCGTCTGCAGGTCTACCTGAACGTGGCCGAGCTGTCCGGCAACATCTGACCCTCCCTCCCCGGATCGTCCCTCGCCGGGGGGCCGCTGCCCGGTTCCCCCGCCTTGGCCTACCCTTGGCTGTCGTTGAATTCCGTCATTCCGCCCCCACCCTATTCCCTGCGACCCGCACCGCCGGACGCCACCGGAAACCCGCCATGCGCCCACCCGGGCCCGCCGCCACGGCAGGCGCGCGAGGACGGCGAAACCACTGCCTGCAACGAGGGGACCAGGATGCCTGAGAAGGAACAGCCGGAAGCCATCGAGATCATCGACAGCGAGGGGATGGAAGAGAAACAAGATCCTGTCAGGGGATCGGAACTGGCCGTCGCCTCCGAACTCCTCCCGGGCGAGATTCACCTGATCCCCGTCCACGACCGCCCCTTCTTTCCGCCCCAGACGGTCCCGGTGCTGCTGAGCGAGGAACCGTGGCTGGAGACCATCGAGGAGGTGGGCGAGGAGCCGCGCCACCTGCTGGGCTTGGTCGCATCCCGCACCGACGCACCGCCGGAAGAGGCGGCACCCGAGGACTTCGCCCGGATGGGCACCGTGGTGCGCATCCATCACCCCATGCGCGCCTCGGGCAAGATCCAGTTCATCGCCGAGGGACTGCAGCGGTTCCGCATCGTCAAGTGGCTGACCCGCACCCCACCCTACCGGGTGCGGGTGGAGTACCCCCATGAACAGCGCCAGGAGGAGAACGCCGACGAGCTGCGCGCCTACGCCATCGCCATCATCAACACCCTCAAGGAGCTGGTTCCCCTCAACCCCCTCTACAGCGAGGAGCTGAAGTTCTTCCTCACCCGCTTCGGCCCCCAGGACCCCTCCCCCCTGACCGATTTCGCCGCCAGCCTGACCACCGCGTCGAAGGAGGAGCTGCAGGAGGTGCTCGAGGCGGTTAACCTGCGCCGGCGCATGGAAAAGGTGCTGGTGCTGATCAAGAAGGAGCTGGAGGTGGCCAGGCTCCAGACCCAGATCCGCCAGCAGGTGGAGGAGCGCATGAGCGAGCAGCAGCGCCAGTTCTTCCTGCGCGAGCAGCTCAAGGCCATCCAGAAGGAGCTCGGCATCGCCAAGGACGACAAGACCGCCGACCTGGAACGCTTCCGCGAGCGGCTGGAGGCGCTACGGATTCCCGATCCGGCCCGGGGCAAGGTGGACGAGGAGCTGGAAAAACTCTCCATCCTCGAGACCGGCTCGCCGGAGTACGGGGTCACGCGCAACTACCTGGAGACCATCACCAGCCTGCCCTGGGGCCGTTACTCGGAGGACAACCTGGACCTGGACCACGGGCGCAGGGTCCTGGATCGCGACCACGACGGCCTCGACGACGTCAAGAAGCGGATCCTGGAATTCCTCGCCGTGGGGGCACTGCGCGGGGAGGTCTCCGGCTCCATCATCCTCCTGGTGGGGCCGCCCGGGGTGGGCAAGACCTCCATCGGCCACTCCATCGCCTCCGCCCTGGGTCGGCGCTTCTACCGTTTCTCCCTGGGCGGGATGCGCGACGAGGCCGAGATCAAGGGCCACCGCCGCACCTATATCGGCGCCATGCCGGGCAAGTTCATCCAGGCCATCCGCGAGGCGGGCACCGCCAACCCGGTGATCATGCTGGACGAGATCGACAAGATCGGCGCTTCCTACCAGGGCGATCCCGCCTCGGCCCTGCTGGAGGTCCTGGACCCCGAGCAGAACAGCGACTTCCTCGACCACTACCTGGACCTGCGCTTCGACCTCTCCAAGGTGCTGTTCATCTGCACCGCCAACCAGCTCGACACCATCCCCCAGCCGTTGCTGGACCGCATGGAGGTGATCCGGCTCTCGGGATACATCACCACGGAGAAGGTGGCCATCGCCAGGCATCACCTGTGGCCGCGCCAGGTGGAGCGCGCCGGCCTGCGCCGCGGGCAGATCCGCATCAGCGAGGCCGCCCTGCGCCAGATCATCGAGGGCTACGCCCGGGAGGCCGGCGTGCGCAACCTGGAGAAGCAGCTCGGGCGCATCGTGCGCAAGTGCGCGGTGGACATCCTCGGCGGCGCCGAAACCCCCGTGCGCATCGGCACCCGCGACATCGAGCGGCTGCTCGGCAAGGCCCACTTCCAGCGTGAGAAGCCGCTCAGCGGCCTGGGCGTGGTCACCGGGCTGGCATGGACGGCGCTGGGCGGCGCGACGCTGTCCATCGAGGCCACCCGGGTGCACACCAAGAACCGCGGCTTCAAGCTCACCGGCAAGCTCGGCGACGTGATGCGCGAATCGGCCGAGATCGCCTACAGCTACATCAGCTCGCACCTGAAGGCCTACCGCGCCGAGCAGACCTTCTTCGACGAGGCGTTCGTCCACCTGCACGTCCCCGAGGGGGCCACCCCGAAGGACGGCCCCAGCGCCGGTGTCACGATGGCCACCGCGCTGCTGTCGCTGGCGCGCAATGAGCGCCTGGCCCGCCCCCTGGCCATGACCGGCGAGCTCACCCTCACCGGCCAGGTCCTGCCGGTGGGCGGTATCCGCGAGAAGGTCATCGCCGCGCGGCGCTCGCGCATCCCCGAGCTGATCCTGCCCGAGGCGAACCGCGGCGACTTCGAGGAGCTGCCGGACCACATCCGGGCCGGGCTGACGGTGCATTTCGCCCGCCACTACCGTGACGTCTACCGCATCGTGTTCGCCAACGCCCCGGAATGACCACACCCAATCACCAAAATCATGACAAACGTCATGCATCCGATCTCCGGGGCGGATCCATAATCAGCCGGACCATCCAGGTACCCGGGGTCCCTCCATGCCCCCGGAGCCGGCAGAGGAGCGAACGGACATGAGCAAACTGGTAGAGTGGAGCGATGAGCTGAGCGTCGGCATCCAGGAAATCGACGAGCAGCACAAGATGCTGGTGGACCTCCTGAACCAGCTGCACGAGGCCATCCACAAGCGTCACGGTTCGGAGGCCACGCGCAAGATCCTCGACGAACTGGCGGACTACACCCGCATTCATTTCGCCGTGGAGGAGAGCCTCATGCGGGTACTCGAGTACCCGGACTACGAGGCCCACAAGCGCGAGCACGAGAACCTCATCCAGCAGATGGTGGACCTGAAGCAGAAGCTCGACACCGGGACCCACTCCATCAGCTTCGAGCTGTTGCATTTCCTCAAGGTCTGGCTCACCAAGCACATCCTCGAGTCGGACAAGGAGTACAGCCCCTACTTCCTCAGCAAGGGCGTCAAGGCTTCCTGGCAGAAGAAATCCTGGGTGGGCAAGCTCTGGGGATCCCTCACCCACTGACATCCTGCCCCGGGCCGCGGCCGGCGGCACAGGGCATCCCGGCCACGGTCCGCGCCCGGCCGTGGCGGGGATACCCGCCCCTCGCCTCCCTTTCCATGCCCGCCCGCACCGGCGCGGCATCCGCCGCCGCGTTCAGCCGCCGTTCAGGACCCGCGCCCTATCCTGCTCGCAAGTCGGGGCGATTCCGCCCCGTGGCCACAGGAGAGCAGACAGCCATGCGAGTCAACGGAACCACTCTGATCGCGGGTGCGCTGGGCCTGGCCCTGGCCGGCTGCGCCAGCGCCGATGCCCGTTACGATGCCCCCCGCTACGGCAGCTACGACGAGGTCTCCTACGGCCTCGACACCAGCTTCAGCGACACCGCCAAGGTCACCCGGGTCGAGCCGCTCTACCAGCGGGTGAGCGTCCCGGAACGCCGGCGCCAGTGCTGGGAGGAGCCGGTCCGGAGCAGCAGCTACCTGGGGGGCGAGAACCTGGCCGGCACCCTCATCGGCGGCGTGGTGGGCGGGGTGGTCGGCAACCGTTTCGGTTCCGGCAGCGGCCGTGACGCCATGACCGTGGCCGGCACCATCGCCGGCGCCGTGGTCGGGGCCGAGCTCAGCCAGCGCCGGGACACCGGCTACGCCTATCCCGCGGTGGAGGAGCGCTGCGAATGGGTCACCGACTACCGTGACGAGGAGCGTATCGACGGCTACCGGGTATACTACCGCTACGAGGGCCGGGAGTTCGTGACCACCCTGCCCTATGACCCGGGGCGCCAGCTGCGCGTGCGCGTGAACGTGGAGCCCGAGGGATAAACCCGAATCCCGTCGAACAGGAGTCGGACATGCCGACACGCCGCCCGGACATCCTTCTGCGCCTGCTTCTGCTGACCGTGCTGCTGGCGTCGCCGCTCACCGCCCCGGCGCAGCCGGGACGTGGCGGGGACGGCCCGCAGAACAGCCGCGACCGGTTCGAGCGCCAGGAGACACGGCGCGGCGGCGTCTCCCTGGGCGAGGCGGTCGCGGCGGTCCAGCGCGCGACCGGTGGCCGCGTACTGAGCGCCGATACCCGCAACGGCAGCCATCGCATCAAGGTGCTCCTCCCCGGCGGCCGGGTCCGGCTCTACCAGGTGGATCGGGATACCGGCGCGGGCATGCCCTGAACGGCGGTTCCCATGATCCGGACACCGCCCGGCGCCGCGAACACCCCGCAACGATCCCGCCCCGGACCCTGACCCGCGGAGAACATCCATGCGCATCCTCGTGGTGGAAGACGAAGCGCAGCTGCGTGAACAGCTCGCCGCCCGGCTGCGGGCCGAGGGCTATGCGGTGGAGACCGCCGCCGACGGCGACGAGGGGCTGTGGCAGGCCACCGAATTCCCCATTGACCTGGCGGTCATCGATCTCGGCCTGCCGGGGCTTCCCGGTGACGAGATCATCCGCCGCGCCCGGGCGGCCGGGCGGACCTTTCCCGTACTCATCCTCACCGCCCGCGGCCGCTGGGAGGACAAGGTGGAGGGGCTCGAGGCGGGCGCCGACGACTACCTCGTCAAGCCCTTCCACGTGGAGGAGCTGCTGGCCCGCATCCGGGCGCTGCTGCGCCGCGCCGCCGGCGTGGCCTCGCCGCGCCTGGAGTGCGGCCCCATCGCCATCGACACCCGCACCCACAGCGTCACCCTGGACGAGACGCCGGTGGAGCTGACCGCCTACGAGTACCGGGTGCTGGAATACCTCGCCCTCAACAGCGGGCGGGTGATCTCCAAGACCGAGCTGACCGAGCACCTCTACGAGGAGGAGGCCGACCGCGACAGCAACGTCATCGAGGTGTTCGTGCGCCGGCTGCGGCGCAAGCTCGATCCGGACGGCCGGCTCCAGCCCATCGAGACCCGTCGCGGCGAGGGTTACCGCTTCAACCTGGCCGGCGACGGTTCATGCGGCTGAGCCTGCACGCCCGCCTGCTGCTCACCGCGACCCTGGTCCTGGCCGCCTTCCTCGGCCTGACCGGCGCCGCGCTGGATCGGGCCTTCCGGGCCAGCACCGAGGAGGCCCTGGTGGAGCGGCTCCGCGCCCAGGTGTTCGGCCTGCTCGCCGCCACCGAGTTTGGCGCCGGCGGCCTGGAGCTGCCGGCGGAGCTGCCGGAGCCGCGCTTCTCCCAGCCCGGCTCCGGGCTCTACGGCGCCATTCGCGGCGCCAACGGCGCGATTGCCTGGCGTTCCCACTCCCTGCTTGGCCTCCCGGCCGTGTTCCCCGCCGACCTGCAGCCGGGGGAGTGGCGCCGTACCGCCCTGGAGCTGGCGAAGGACCGCACCTTCAACACCCTGAGCTTCGGGGTCAGCTGGGAGGTGGGCGCCACGCCCCACCGCTTCACCGTCAGCGTGGCCGAAGGCAGCGAGGTGGTGGAACAGCAGCTGCGCGGCTTCCGCCGCAGCCTGTGGGGCTGGCTGGGCGCCTCGGCGCTGGTGCTCCTCGCCGTGCAGGGCTCCATCCTGCGCTGGGGCCTGGCGCCGCTGCGCCGCGCCGTGCGGGAGCTGGAGGAGATGGAGGCGGGCCGGCGCCCGGCGCTCGGCAGCGACTATCCCCGCGAGCTGCGGGGACTCACCCGCAGCATCAACACCCTGCTCAACAGCGAGCGCCAGCGCCTGGAGCGCCACCGCAAGGCCCTGGCGGACCTGGCTCACAGCCTGAAGACGCCCCTGGCCGTCCTGCGCGGCCTCGCCTCCGGCCCGGTCGATGCGGCGACGAAGGCCACGCTGGAGGAGCAGGTGCAGCGCATGGACGCCACCGTGCAGCACCAGCTGCAGCGCGCCACCCTGCCCGCCGTCCCCGCCTTCGCGCGGCCGGTGGCGGTCGCTGCCGTCGCCCGCAGGCTGGTGGCGACCCTGGAGAAGGTCCACGCCGACAAGGCGCTCCGCATCGAGCTCGAACTCTCCCCCGGGGCGGGCTTCCGCGGCGCCGAGGGCGACCTGATGGAGCTGCTCGGCAACCTGCTCGACAACGCCTGCAAGTGGGGGCGGGAACGGGTCCGGCTCAGTGCAGCTCCCCTGCCCGCGGGCGGCCCGGACACAACGGCCGGGCTGGAGCTGACGGTGGAGGACGACGGCCCGGGCATCGCCGCGGAGGATCATCAGCGGGTGCTCGCCCGGGGCGGCCGCGCCGACACCCGCATGCCCGGACACGGTATCGGCCTGGCGGTGGTGGCGGACCTGGCCGAGGCCTACGGCGCCACGCTCGCAATCGACCGCAGCCCCCTCGGCGGGGCCCGGGTCAGACTGCGCTTCCCCGCTCCACGCCCGCAACCGGAGTGAGATCGGGGGCTGCCGACGACTCTCGCTGACCGTCGCGAACGAACTCGAACCCCGCCGGGATCCCGTCCATCAGCCCCATCCGCCAGCGGTCGAGGTGGTGGCTGACGTGGGTAATCAGCGTCCGACGGGCGCCCAGCTCCGCCCGCAGGGCCGACAGCCGGGACCAGGGCCCGCTGTCCGTCGCGGCCGGGACACCCTCCTCCCAGTCGGCGCCGGTGATGAGCAGGTCCGGGACCCAGCGTGACAGCACCTGCAGCGACTGGGCGGCCAGGCGCGGCGCCCCGGGCAGCCAGACGACGCGGAACTCCCCGTGCTCCAGGGCGTAGCCATACTCCGGGCTGCCGGCCAGGGGCAGCGCACGGATGCCGATCGGACCCAGACGCAGGGGCCGGAGGGGTTCGAGGGCCAGGAGCCGCAACAGGCCAGGTTCACGGACCAGGTCCAGGTCCGCGGGGGGTGCCGGGCCGAACAGGGGTATCGGTGCACCCACGCCCCAGCGCAGGGCATGGAGGCCGGAGAGACGCCCGGGCCGCCAGTCCGGAAGCAGGATGGCGTCCAGCCGCCCGTCCGGCACCCGGTGTTCGCCCGGCAATCCCGGGCAACCACCGACCAGCAGGCGGGTCGGTCCCGCCTCCACCTGCAGGCGGCCGCCCGGCCGGCGCCGGGCCGAACGGTCGAAGCGGGCGCGGCCGCAGACCGGGCAGTCGCAGCCGTAGACCGGGACGCCGGCCTCCGTGCCGGTGGACAGGAAACTCAGTCGCACGCGTCTTCCTCCCCGATCAGCAGGGCCACCAGTTGCTCGCCGGCCACCTCCAGAGGCCCCTCGTTGGCAATCACCCGCATCGAGTCGAGTAGCGGTCCCTGCAGTTCGGCCCCGCGGGCGATGCGGCGGTCCACCGCGGCGGCATCCTCCCGTCCCCGGGACCGGAGGCGTTCCCGGCGCACCGCCTCGGTCGCTGTGATCAGGACACCCACCAATTCCGGAAACAGGCGCCGGGCTTCGGGGAGGTAGGCGCGGGAACCGTTCACCACCACGTCGTGACCGGCCGCCAGCCAGGTCGCTATCTCCCGTCCCACGCCATAGCGCAGGCCATGGCTGTCCCAGTGCATGGCGAAGAGCCCCTCCTGCAGGCGGCGCTCGAATTCCGCGATGCTGACCGCCACGTGGTCCTCCCCTCCGGAACCGGCGGGCCGGGTGATATGGCGTCGGGCGAAGTGAATCCGGCCACGGCTCTCGAGCCGCTCCCGGGCATAGGCCATGAGGCTGTCCTTGCCGACACCGGATGCGCCCATCAGGTAGAAGAGGCGTCCGTGTTGCCGGACCCTGTGCGCGTTGGACATGTCCATGCTCTGTCGGGATTCCGGAACCGTGGAACGTTTTCCGGTGAGTGTGCCGGCGTAGCGTGACAGCGGGATGACCGGCGGGTTACCGGGCCCGGGCCGCCGCGGCCGGCTCCGGGGCCAGCGGGAATCGCTCCAGCAGCTCGAAGGGGGAACTGCGATCCGGCTGCCGGTACAGCGCCAGGCCGGTGATGGCCAGCGGCTCCCGGCACAGGGGCGCCACCACCGGCGCCAGGGTGAGCCGCAGCTGTTCCCGCGAGGCTTCGTCGAGACGGCCGGTCAGCGTCAGGTGGAACCGGAACTCCTCCATCACGTAAGGATAGCCCCAGCTCGCCAGCAGCCGCTCCTGGCGCGGAGTCAGGCCGGCCCGGTGGCGCCGGGCGATCTCCGCCTCCGGTGCCGGGGCCCGGTAGGCATCCAGCTCCCGTACGCAGGCGGCGGCGAGCCCATCGAGCGCCGGGCAGGCCGCGACAGGACGCAGGGCCAGGAACCCGTCCAGCGCCTCGAGGTCGAGGGGGGGCGCGACGATCGTCGGCCTCGCGGCACTGAAGCGTGCCACGGCGGCAGTGAGCTGCCCCGGAGTCAACCCCTGCCGCAGGGCGAAGGGCGGTTTGAGCGTGGCGTGGAATCCGTACCGGCGCGGGCCCGCGGTGATGGCGGCCAGCCAGGCCGCGTCGAAACCCGGCAGTGGTCCGGGCGGGTAGTCGACGCCGCGCTCCGGGTCGCGCCCGAGCCAGCGGCAGCCGAATCGCCACAAGGGCGAATCGGGCTCCGGGGCGTAGTAGATCGCGTAGCGCGCCTGGGCGCCGTCCATCAGTAGACGCGCATTCCGGCGCGCCAGACATCGCGCACCAGGGGAAAGCGGTGGTACTCGTGCACCCGCACCAGGTCTCCGCGCAGGCCCGTTTCGATGCTTCCGCGGTCCTCCAGGCGGGCCGCCCGGGCCGGGTTCCGGCTCACCTTGGCCACCGCCCCGGGCAGGGTGATGGACGCCACGCTCTCCTCCAGGGTGAAGACCGCCTGGAGCAGGCTGCTCGGGAAGTAGTCAGAGGAGACGATGTCCAGCAGGTCCGCCTCGGCCAGTGCCCGGGCCGAGACGTTGCCCGAGTGGGAGCCGCCGCGGACCAGGTTCGGCGCGCCCATGAGCACCTGCAGGCCGTGGCCGCGGGCGGCGCGGGCCGCCTCCAGGGTGGTGGGAAACTCGGCGATGGTCATGCCCAGCGCCCGGGCCTCCTCCACGTGGGCCGGCTCGGCGTCGTCGTGGCTGGCGAGCGGCAGTCCGCGCTCGTGGCAGCGGGCCACGATGTGGGCGCGGTTGCTGTCGCTGTGTTCATGGCTGGAGCGGATCTGGCGCTCCATGAAGGCCTCCATCTCGGCATCGCTGAGACGATACTTGCCCTGATAGTACTCCCGGTACTTGTCCAGGTTCACGAACTGGCGCTGCCCCGGCGCATGGTCCATCACCGAGACCAGGCGCACCAGCCCGTTGCCGTCGAAATTGTGGAACAGCCGGGTCAGGTCCGGGTGGCCCAGCTCGCAGCGCAAGTGCAGGAAGTGCTCGGCGCGGGTGGCGTGTTCCGCCTGGGCGAGGGTGACGGCGGTAGCCATGTCGTCCAGGTTCTCCATGCGGGCGCTGCCGTCCTTCACGTCACCGAGCGCCAGGGCATCGAACACGGTGGTGATGCCCGCCGCCACCAACTGGGCGTCGTGGGCCACCACCGCCGGCAGCGAAGGCCAGCGCACGCCCGGACGGGGGGTGAAGTGCTTCTCCAGGTTGTCGGTGTGCAGATCCACCAGCCCCGGCAGCAGGTAGTCGCCCTCCAGGTCGGTGGCCCCGGCGGCGCTGGTGACACCGGTATCCACGGCGCTGATGACGCCGCCGGTCACCTGGACGGTGCCTAGAAAGACCTGCGTGGCGGTCACCACCCGGGCATTGGTAAGCAACAGGTTCTGGCTCATCTGACAGGCTCCATTCCTTCGAATTCCCGGCCGGGCCGAACGGGGCGGGGATTGCCGTGGGCACCCCGGTCAGGCGGCCGATTCAGTCGCCGCCTCCACCATGTCGAGCACGGTGTTGGCAACGGCGTCGCGGACCTCGGCATCGTGGAAAATGCCCACCACCGCCGCGCCGTTCGCCTTGGCCTCCTCGATGAGCCCGATCACTACGGCGCGGTTGGCCGCGTCGAGAGAGGCGGTGGGCTCGTCGAGCAGCAGCACCGGGTAGCCGGGCAGGAAGCCGCGGGCGATGTTCACCCGCTGCTGCTCGCCGCCGGAGAATGTGCTCGGCGCCAGCTCCGTCAGCCGCGGGGAGATGTTCAGCCGCTCCAGCAGCGCCGCGGCCTTGCGCCGCGCGCCGGCTGCCGTCTCCCCCTGCAGGCGCAGGGGCTCGGCGACCACATCCAGGGCCGGCACCCGTGGCACCGCGCGCAGGAACTGGCTCACGTAGCCGATCGTCTCGCGGCGCACCTCGAGCACCTTGCGCGGCGCGGCGCCGGCCAGGTCGAGCAGCGCCCCGCGGTGCCGGATCCAGACCCGTCCGGTCTGTAGCCGGTAGTTGGCGTAGAGGGAGCGCAGCAGGGTGCTCTTGCCGGCGCCGGAGGGACCATTTAGCACCAGGCACTCCCCCGCGCGCACCTCGAATTCCACGCCGCGGAGCACCTCCATGGTGACCCCGCCCTGGTTGTGCAGCGTGAAGGTCTTGCCCAAGTTCTCCACGCGGATCATCACGTCGTTCATCGACAGGCCCTCAGGGCTGCAGCACGGAGGAGACCAGCAACTGGGTGTAGGGATGCTGGGGATCGTCCAGCACCTGGTCGGTCAGCCCGCTCTCCACCACCTCGCCCCGGCGCATCACCATCAGCCGGTGGGCGAGCAGGCGCGTCACCGCCAGGTCGTGGGTGACCACCACCGCCGCGAGGCCCAGGTCGGCGACCAGGCCGCGCAGCAGGTCGAGCAGGCGCGCCTGCACCGAGACATCCAGGCCCCCGGTGGGCTCGTCCATGAAGACCAGCCGCGGCTGGGTGACCAGGTTGCGGGCAATCTGCAGCCGCTGCTGCATGCCGCCGGAGAAGGTGTCGGGACGGTCATCGATGCGCCCGGCATCGATCTCCACCCGCTCCAGCCAGGCGTTGGCGGTCTCGCGGATGCGCCCGTAGTGGCGGGCGCCAACCGCCATCAGCCGCTCGCCCACGTTGCCCCCTGCGCTCACCGCCAGGCGCAGGCCGTCGCGGGGATTCTGGTGCACGATCCCCCAGTCGGTGCGCATCAGCAGCCGCCGCTCCGCCTCGGAGAGCCCATAGATGTCCACCGTGCCTTGGTAGCGGGTGCGGTAGAGGACCTGCCCCGCCGTGGGTTGCAGTCGCGCCGAGAGGCAGGCGAGCAGGGTCGACTTGCCCGAGCCCGATTCCCCCACGATGCCCAGCACTTCGCCGGGATGGAGCTCGAAGTTCACGTCCCGGCAACCGAGCGTGCCGCCGTACCAGTGACTCACCCCCACCGCCCGCAGCAGCGGCTGTTCCGTCTCGTTCGTCATCAGCGTTTCTGCCTTTTCCCTGAGACCCTGTCTATTAAATTTCCTGGACTTGACCCACCGCCTCCGGCTCCGGACCCGTGTGGCCGGCGTCGCGGCGCTCGCGGCAGTGGTCGCTGTCGGAGCAGACGAACATCCGCCCGCCGCGGTCGTCCACCACCACCTCGTCGAGGAAGCTGTCCCCGGCGCCGCACAGTGCGCAGCAGGCCTCCCAGCGCTGCACCTCGAAGGGGTGATCCTCGAAGTCCAGGCTCTTCACCCCGGTGTAGGGCGGCACCGCGTAGATGCGCTTCTCGCGCCCGGCACCGAAGAGCTGCAGCGCCGGCATGCGATCCATTTTCGGGTTGTCGAACTTCGGGATCGGCGAGGGGGCCATCACGTAGCGGCCATTCACCAGCACCGGGTAGTTGTAGGCGGTGCTGATGCGGCCGAAGCGGGCGATGTCCTCGTAGAGCTTCACGTGCATCACACCGTAGTCGGCCAGGGCGTGCATGCGCCGCGTCTCCAGCTCCCGCGGCTCCATGAAGCGCAGGGGCTCGGGAATGGGCACCTGATAGACGAGGATCTGGTCTTCCCGCAGCGGCCGCTCGGGAATGCGGTGCCGGGTCTGGATCAGCGTTGCCTCGGCCGTCCGCTCGGTGGTGTCCACCCCGGTGGTGCGGGCGAAGAAGCGGCGGATGTTCACCGCGTTGGTGGTGTCGTCGGACCCCTGGTCGATCACCTTCAGCACGTCATCGGGGCCGATGAGGCTGGCGGTCACCTGGATTCCCCCGGTACCCCAGCCGTAGGGCAGCGGCATCTCCCGCCCGCCGAAGGGCACCTGGTGCCCCGGGATGGCCACCGCCTTGAGGATGGCGCGACGGATCATGCGCTTGGTCTGCTCGTCCAGGTAGGCGAAGTTGTAGCCTTCCAGCGGCGCTTCGGCGGTCTTTCTCTCCACTCCCTCCATTTTCACTCCCCCGCTTCCCGCCGCGTTTCCCAGTCCGTCCGCAGGCGACGGATCAGCTCCAGCTCCGATTGAAAATCCACGTAGTGGGGCAGCTTGAGGTGCTGCACGAAGCCCGATGCCTCCACGTTGTCGCTGTGCATGAGCACGAACTCCTCGTCCTGCGCCGGCGAACTCACCGCCTCGTCCAGTTCGCCGGCGCGCAGGGCCCGGTCCACCAGCGCCATGGACATGGCCTTGCGCTCGTTGTGACCGAAGGCGAGGCCGTAGCCGCGGGTGAACCTGGGCGGTTCGGTGGCGCTGCCCTTGAACTGGTTGATCATCTCGCACTCGGTCACGGTGAGGCTGCCGACGACGACGGGGAAGCCCAGTTCCTCCGGCACCAGCTCCAGCTCCAACTCGCCGACCCGGATCTCACCGGCGAAGGGGTGGTTGTTGCCGTAGCCACGCTGGGTGGAATAGCCCAGCGCCAGCAGGAAACCTTCGTCGGCACGGGCCAGGTTCTGCAGCCGCGCCGCCCGGGAGGCCGGCAGATCGAGCGGCTCGCGGGTGAGGTCGGGTATCGGTTCCTCCCCTGCCGGAGCGTCACCGCGCTCCACGAGGCCCTCCCGGTCGAGCAGGTCGAGCACCCTCGGCATGGGCCCCTGCGGTGGTTCGGCCTCGGGAGCCGTGACCGGCTCGCCCCACTCGGCGGCGGCGAGGGAGAAGTCGAGCAGGCGGTGGGTGTAGTCATAGGTCGGCCCGAGCACCTGCCCGCCCGGCAGATCCTTGTAGGCGGCGGAGATGCGCCGATCGATGTGCATGGCGGCCGTGTCGAGCGGTTCGCAGGTTCCCAGCCGCGGCAGCGTGGTGCGGTAGGCGCGCAGGAGGAAGGCCGCTTCCACCAGGTCGCCGCGGGCCTGCTTGATGGCCAGGGCGGCGAGCTCCCGGCTGTAGAGCGAGCCCTCGGCCATGACCCGGTCCACCGCCAGTCCGAGCTGGTCGGCGATCTGCGCCAGGCTCAACTCCGCCTCGCAGCTGTTCCCGCGCCGCTCCTCCGCCAGCCAGCGCTGGGAGTTCTCGATGGCCTGCTCGCCCCCCTTCACTGCGACGTACATGGCTCAGGCCTCCAGTTCCACCGAGCGCGGCAGGGCCGCGATGCGGTTGCCGCAGGTGAGCAGCAGATCGACGCCGCGGGGGTGGAGGGCGTGGTTGGTCCGCCACTGGGCGGGAAACGACTCCGCCAGACCCTGCACGCCGAGACGCGCCGTGGCCGGGATGCCAGGCCCCCGCAGACGCCACCCGCCCCCGGATTCCATTCCGTTCACCTGCACGATGAGCGTGGTTGAACGTTCCGGGTACTCGTCGCTGCCGCGCGCGAACGCCTCCAGCTCCGGCAGGGCGGAGGAGTCCGTCACCAGCGCGAAGGCAGCGCGGGCCGGCCGCTCCACCAGCGGACAGCCGCAGTGGAAGCGCAGGTGCTCGCGAACGCCCCGGCCCGCGCATGCGGCCGGGTCGAGCCACAGCGGCGTGTCGTAGTCGAGCAGCGCCAGGCACACGGCCATGCTGGCCGGGTTCAGCGGCACCGGCGTGGGTACGCTCTCCAGTGCCTGCACCGTCCCCGGGCGCGAGATGGCGGCCAGGACGCTGCGGAAGATGCGCTGGGCGTCCAGGACCGGATTCTGCAGACCCGGGAGTATCGCGGCGGTATCGAGCCGTTCGTTCATGGTTGGCATCCTCGGTCGTCACCCTCAGTCATCACCGCGCACCAGGGTGAAGAACTCCACCCGGGTCGCCCCGGCGCGGGCAGCACGGCGCCGGCGCTGCTCGTTCAGCTCCCTGGCCACCGGGGTCACCAGCACCGACTCCAGCCGGTTCCGCCTCCCGGGCTGCTGCAGCAGGGCGTCGAACAGCGCCGCCAGCTCGGCATGACGGGGGTTGCGATCGCTCGTGTAGCCGTAGCCGACAGTGCCGTCGTCGAGGCGGACCACGCAGCGGCTGAGCGTGATCTCACCCAGGTTGAAGGGACCGCCGCTGCCGCACACCCGGCCCCGGACCATGGCCAGCCCCGCCTCCGGCCGGCGCAGATAGTCATAGGCGGGCTTGTCCCCCAGGCCGTTCCACATCCGCTCCAGGAGCGGCAGCGGCGCCCGGGCGAACAGCCCCATCCAGCGCCGGCGGCGCTGCAGGTCGATGGAGCGGGGTTCATCCTGTGCTGCATGCATCTCCGTCATCCTTAAGTTCCAGGCTCCCTTGAATGTCGATTTCAGATGAACCGATTCCGCACCCACTGCGACAGCAGGTCCAGCAGGCTCACGGTGACGACGATGATGATCATCACCGCGGCGGTCTCGGCGAAGTAGAAGCCGCGGATGTACTCCCACAGCACCACCCCGATGCCGCCGGCGCCCACCATGCCCACCACCGTGGCCGATCGGACGTTGGACTCGAATCGGTAGAGGGTGTAGGAGATCCACAGCGGCAGGACCTGGGGAATGACGCCGTAGAGAATGTCCTGCAGGGCGCTGGCGCCCGTGGCGCGCACTCCTTCCACCGGGCCGGGCTCGATGGCCTCCACCGCCTCGGAGAAGAGTTTGGCCAGGATGCCGGTGGTATGGACGAACAGGGCCATCACCCCGGCGAAGGGGCCGAGGCCCACCGCCACCACGAACAGCATGGCGAAAACCATTTCGTTGATGGCCCGGAAGGCGTCCATCAGCCGCCGCACGGGCTGGTAGACCCACCAGGGCACCAGGTTCTCCGAGGAGAGGATCCCGAACGGGATGGCGCACAGGACCGCCAGCACCGTGCCCCAGACGGCGATCTGGATGGTGACCAGCATCTCCTCGAGATAGAGCGGCCAGTCGTGAAAGTCGGGCGGGAAGAAATCCCGTGTGAACTCCCACATGTTCCCGCTGTCCCGCACCAGGGCCCCGGGATCCATTTCCGCCCCCCGCCAGGACCAGCCCAGCAGGGCCAGGAACGCGCCCCAGCCCAGCAGCGTGATCAGTTTCCGGCGCGGTTCCCCGGCCAACGGCATGGCGCCCGATGTCGAAGCGGTTTCCTGCATCGTCGGTCACTCCACCTCGGAATGGGGCGCGGCGCCCCGCGTCGACCGCGCGGGGCGCCGCGCAATCCATCACTGCCGGGATTCGAGCGCCGCCAGCCGCTGCTGCAGACGGGCCAGCTCGGCGTCGATGCTCTTCAGCTTCTCCGCCTTGTCGGACTCGGAGAGACGCTCGTCGTTCTCTACCTTGACCCGGTCCTTGAACAGCGCCAGCTGGCGAATGGGCAGCAGCTGATCGTCGCTGGATGCCCGGAACGGCGCCCACTGCAGGCCGGCCAGCACCTTCAACTCCCGCGCCTTGTCCCCGCCCTCGACGCCGTAGTGCATGAAGAAGTCGCGGATCCTGCGCTTGTCGCCGTCGGAGAGGTTCTTGCGCCAGGCGATGGGGTCGGAGGGTATCAGGGGTGACTTCCAGATGACCTTCACGTTCTTGTACTTCTCGGGGAAGTTGAGCTCCATGCGCGCCAGGTTCTCGGTATTGTTGGTGGCCACGTCCACCTGCCCGTTGGCCACCGCCAGGGCGTTGGTCTCGTGGTTGGCGTTGACCACGCGCTTGAAGGCCTTCTTGGCCTCGACGCCATTGACGGCGAAGACGTAGTAGCCGGGCACCAGGTAGCCGGAGGTGGAGTTGGGGTCGCCGTTGCCGAAGCTCAGATCGGCGGCGTTGTTCAGCACATCGTCCACCGAGTTCAGCCTGTCGTTGCCCTTCTGGGTGATGAGCACGGACCAGTAGCCCGGGTTGCCGTTCACGTCCACGGTCTGGGCGAAGATCTCCGCCCCGGCGCGATCGACGGCCTCCATGGCCGACTTGTTGCCGTACCAGGCCACGTCCACCTTATCGAAGCGCATTCCCTCGATGATGCCGGCGTAGTCCGGGGCGAAGTAGGCCTTGACCGGCATGCCGAGCTTCTTCTCCATGTCGGCGAGGAAGGGATCCCACACCGAGCGGAGGTTCTGGGTGGATTCGGTGGAGATGATGCCGAAGCGCAGTGTCTGCAGCTCCTCGGCCAGGGTGGCGCCGCTGGCGATGAGGCCGGCGGTCAGGGTGGCGGCCATCAGGAAGGTTCTGCGTTTCATGGTCTCTTTTCTCCCTCGGTTGAATATGAGTTCGTGGTTTTGTTTATCGGCTGGACGGCAGCGCTCCGCCGCTCCCGCACGGCCCTGTTCACGACGCGGGGGGCCGGACCGGGCGGCGACGCCGGATCCTCCTGCAGGTCACGGAATGGCTGACGCGGGTCGGGCTTACGCCGTCGCGGCGCACGCGGCCCGCTCGCGTTCGCCGCCCGCGCCCGGCCCTCCCACGGGGCTGTCCCGGAGGCTGTCCATACCCAGTTCCATGGCATCGCGGGCGCCGTAGAGCTCGCGCAGGTAACCGGCGCTGAGCTCCCGGGTCGGTCCATCGAAGTGGATGCGCCCGTCCTTGAGCGCCACCGTGCGCGGGCAGTAGCGCACCGCGAAGTCCACCTGGTGCAGGGAGACGATGACCGTCCGCCGATCCTCGCGATTGAGGGTGGAGAGCGATTCCATCACCCGGCGCGAGGACTCGGGGTCCAGGGAGGCGATGGGCTCGTCGGCGAGAATCAACTCCGCCTGCTGGGCCATGGCGCGGGCGATGGCGACCCGCTGCTGCTGGCCGCCGGAGAGGGTCGAGGCACGCTGCAGGGCCCGGTCGGCGAGACCGACCCGCCGCAGTGCCGCCAGGGCGAGCTCCCGCTCCTTGCGGGTGAACCGGCCGGTGGATCCGCGCCATTCGGGAATCCGCCCGAGCAGGCCCACCAGCACGTTCTGCAGCACCGTCAGCCGTCCCACCAGGTTGAACTGCTGGAAGATGAATCCGATGCGGGTGCGGCTCTGGCGCACGTCGCGGGCGAGCCGCCCGCCGGACTGGATAAGCCGCCCCTGCACCTCGATGCGGCCGCTGTCGACGCCGCGATCACCCACGGTCAGGCCGGCGATGTGGCGCAGCAGGGTGGACTTGCCGGAACCGGAAGCGCCGATGAGCGCCACCATCTCGCCGCGGTTCACCCTGAGGTGAACACCGTCCAGCGCCTTGCCGGCCCCGAAGGTACGGTTCAGGCCGTAGATATCAACTGTCGAACTCATCCCTTTGCTCCAGCCGCGGATATCGGTAGGTCCGGGCCGCCATCTCATTGGCCTCGGCACACTCCAGGCACAGGCGGCAGCCCGGCAGGGCTGCACGGCGTGGCCGTGGAATCGGTTCGCCACACTGCCTGCAGAACCGGGCCGAGGCCCGGGCGGGGTCCGCGGCCTCCCGGCCCCGAATCACCACCGCGCTGATGGCGGCCTCCAGGAACGCGTCCTGCACCTCCGCCGCGTAGTCCGCGATATCCATCGCCTCATCCTCCCGGCCCTGTGTGATAGCCGCAGAGTCTGGCAATGCTCTGTGACAGCGGATTGAAGGCCGGATGAACATTGGATGAAGGGCCGCTCTCAGCGCCCCGCGTACTTGCGCAGGAAATCCCCGGCACCGAGGCGGCGGAAATCGGGCAATGCCCGGCGCATGGCGCGGGTGTGTGAAGGGCCGATGACAGGCGGGAACTGTGAAGGGGTTCGCGCAGCGGTGTTTGCCCGGGGCGCGGCACCGCGTCTATGATGTGGAGAACGGGAGGGGGTACGGCAAGTGGCTGATGGAAGAGGGATAACCGTTCGGACAGTCCGGGGCGCGGGAGCGCTGTCCCTGGTCCTGCTCGCCCTGCTGCTGCCCGCGGCGGCCAGCGCCGAGGTCTACAAGTTCGTCGACCCCGACGGCCGCGTCACCTATACCGATACGCGCCACCAGCCGGCCTGGATGAAGCTGGTGAAGACCTGGAAGGGCTGGGCCCTGCCCAGGACCAGCACCGCCGCGCTGAAGAGCGGCCGCAAGCAGTTCACCGACACCATCGCCTCGGCGGCCCGCGAGCAGGGGCTGCCGGAAGCCCTGGTCCACGCGGTCGTCAGCGCCGAGTCCGCCTACCGCCCCGATGCCGTCTCCCGTGCCGGCGCGGTGGGGCTGATGCAGCTGATGCCCGAGACCGCGAAGCGCTACGGCGTGACCGATCGCACCGACCCGGAACAGAACGTGCGCGGCGGCACCCGCTACCTGCGCGACCTGCTGGAGATGTTCGACAACGATACGACCCTGGCCATCGCCGCCTACAATGCCGGTGAGGGCGCGGTGCAGAAGTACGGCAACACGATTCCCCCCTATGCCGAGACCCAGGAGTATGTGCGCCGGGTGAAGGCCTACTACGCCCAGTTCAGCGGCGAGCAGGGCACGGCATCGGCCAAGCCGGCGCCGGCCGCCGACACCGCGGCGACCGCCCAGGAACCGCCTGCCGGAAAGCGCCGCCCGGTGGCGGTGATCGAGTGGAGCCGGTAACGCCGGTTCCCCAGCCCCGACAACAGGAAGGGCGGCCCGGGGGCCGCCCTTCCGTTTTCAGCCGGACGCGTCCATCCGGGCGTCAGCCCCAGTAGAACCAGTTCCAGCCCGTGGAGCGGGTCAGATCCACGGTCCGGGTCTGGGACTGATCGCCGTAGGTGACTGTCAGCCGGTAGACGCCTGGCTCCAGCGCGGCGAGGAACCAGGGCCCCTCCGCCACCACGTCGAGGATCAGCCCGCCGGCGGCATCCCGCACCTGGACCCTGACATCCGCCACGTAGCTGCCGCGGCCCCGCTCCGCGAACCCGAGCTTGAGCCGGTAGCGATCCTCCACCGCCCGCAGCGCCTCGCGCTCGCCCGTGCCGATGCCCCCGCTGCGGTACTCCACCCCGGCCACGGCTGCGGGCCCGGGGGCGGCGGCGCTGGTCACGTGGATACGCCAGGCCTCCCGCCAGTCGCCGCGCAGGGCCGCCTGCGCCTCGGCCAGGGTCAGATCGCCGCGGCAGACCCGCTCCCGCAGCACCGCCTCCAGGCGGTCCTTGCGGTGCACGCTCCACTCGCCGCCCAGGGGCTGGGGCCACAGGTTGGCGGCGCTGTCCGCACCCCCCAGCCCCAGGCTGACGAGATGATCGAGCTCGCAGCCGGCGGCGGCGCAATAACCGTCCCGGGGTCCCTCCAGGCCATAGGCCACGTAGATATCGAAGATCTCCTGGACATCCCGCGGCGCGGGTTCCGGTACGCCGCCCGGCGCGCACAGCGCCTGTGCGCCGACCGCGCGGGTCTCCCCCGGCGTCAGTGCCGGATCGGGCAGATCCCGCGCCTGCGCCGCCCCCATCCCGGCCGCCATGCAGGCGACCACGCCAATCCATCGTCCTATCCGGTTGTTCATTACACTCCCCTGAATTGAAGATGCCTGGTGCACTTGAGATGGCATCCCCGGGGTCCGCCTCCGGGTTTCGTGTACCGAGCCGCACACGATTTTCTGGTATAGGGGAGGACCCGCTGCCGGAGATGCCATGCGGGCGGACAGGAGGGCGGACGGGATTCCGGCGCCCGTGTCGATTCGGAGTGGCTGTTCGGACTGTCCCTGCACCCGCGTCCCTGTCCTCTGCCCGCTGGTCACGGTGACGCTGGCGGGGAACAGGCCCCACTCACCGACACCAGCCCGTAACATTAATCCCGCAGGTTCTGTAAGGCAAAGGCCCCGGCCCCGGATCAGCCGCCGTAGCCGGTCAGCTCCACGTAGCCCACCCCGTCCAGGGCGCGGCCATCCCTATCGCCCCCGACGCTGACCGCACCCTCCCAGTAGCGCACCGAGAGGTCGAGCTCCTGGTCCGGGAGACGGGGTACGATCTCGAGGGACAGATCGAGGGCCGGCACGGACAGTCTCCAGGCCACCGGGTAGACCACGCCGGTGGCGGGGCTGGTCCACTCCCTCCCCGCCTCCAGCCTCACCGCGTCGTGCGCCAGGCGCGTGCTGCGCCCCTCGCTGTCCACCAGGACCCCCGCGCTGTGGGGATCGGTGGAGCCATCGGCGCGGCGCAGGCGGTAGTACATGAGGTCGCTGCCGTCCTCCAGCTGCAGGGCGAACCAGTCCCAACCCACCTGGCCCGCCCCGAGGGCGCTGGTGCTCCACTCCCGGTCGAACCAGCTGCTGCCGCTGACGGGGTAATCGACGCCGGCGATGCGGACCACGCCGCGGCTGGCGATGCGGGTACCCGAGTAGTAGTAGGAGGCATTGCCCGCCGCGGCGCTCTTCCGGCTCAGCCCCCGGTCGCCCTGCAGGACCCAGGGCTTGCCCCCCTCCAGGGTGAGATCCAGGGCGATCCCCGCCTCGGCCACGTTGATGCGCAGGGGAAACAGCTCCGCTCCCTGCCCTTCCGCCCGCCAGTCCCGCAGCCACACGGCGAAGGGCCGCGCCCGGGCGCCGGCCAGCTCCAGGCTGTCCCGGCTCATGCGCTCGAAGGCATGGAAGCGCCCGCCCTCCGTATCGGTGAGGGTGAAATGGGTCATGTAGACCTGGTTGGTGGCCCACGCCGTGTCCCGGGCCGAGGGATCCGGGCGCAGGGCAAAGCGGAAGAAAGTCAGCTGGTAGCCGAAGTGGCGGCCGTCCGCGGTCCGCAGGTTGCCGGTGAAATACCACCATTCGCTGCGGTAGTCGGGGTGGGGGCCGTGATCGGCGGGAAACTCGAAGGGCCGGGGCGCCAGCGCCCGGGCGAACCCCGACCCGTCCCCTCCCAGCAGGTCCCCCAGCCGGAAGCCGCCCCCCTCCTGCGCCCCGAGGGCGGGCACGAACGCCAGCGCCGCGGCGAGAAGGAGATGGGTCAGCAGCCGCACAAGATTCACTGGACCTGTTTCCACCACCGCTCGACCTCTCGACGTTCCACCACTGCTAAGGAACCGTTCCGTTCCCGGATCAACCGCAGATTAATGCCGATTGGCGTTGAATCAACGAAAATCAGCGCTAATCTGCGGTTCAACAAGTGTTTCAATAATCCGTCACTCACCGCGCAGGGCGAGGGCCGGGGGGGTGCGGGCCATGAGCCAGGCGGGGTAGACGCCGGCGAGGAGGCCCGCGGCCAGAGCCAGCAGTACGGCCTGGCCCAGGATGGCCGGATCGGTGGTCCACTGCAGGGTCCAGCCGAAGGCCCGGTAGTTGATGACGTGGGTAAGGACGCGGGCCATGAGCAGTCCCGCCGGCACCGCGAGCAGCCCCGCCGTCAGCCCCATCAGGCCGGTCTGGGCCGTGACCAGCAGCCACACCTGGCGCGGAGTCAGGCCGTTTACCCGCAGCACCGCCATCTCCCGTGCCCGCTCCAGGTGCAGCGCCAGCAGCGCGCTCAGCACGCCCACGAAGGCCACCACCACCGCCAGCAGCCGCAGCACGGTGGTGATGGTGAAGGTGCGGTCGAAAACCTCCACCGAGGCGTTGAAGAGCTCGCGGTTGGCGCGGACCGCGAGCTCCAGGCCGCCGGCCGGCAGCGCGCGAATCCGGGCCATGAGCCGACCGATATCCGCATCGGGCCGGACGTGGACGCCGAGGGAGGAGACGGCCTCGTCGTTCCACAGGCGGCGGTAGAGGCCGGCATCCAGGTACACCACCCCCTGATCCGAGCGGTAGTCGTGGAACACGCCCGCCACCGGCAGCCGCACCGGGCCCGCCGAACCCCGCAGCTCGAGGGTGTCGCCCACGCCGAGTCCGTGGCGGAAGGCATAGGGTTCGGAGATCAGGACCGCGCTCCCGGCGCGGAAGGCCGCCCAGGCGGCGTCCGGCGCGCCGGAACGGAAGCGGAAGCGCTCGCGCTCCGACTCCGGCAGGGAAGCGGCGACGAGCTGGGTGGGGCCGTTGGCGGACTCCACGACGACCCGCCGGTAGGTGGCCAACTCCGCCACCCCCTCCAGTCCGGCCACGCGCTCCACGAGTCCGCGGCCGAGGTCGGGCCAGGCCGCACCGCCGGCGGTCCGCGCCGGTGCCACGTAGACATCGGCGCGCAGAGACTCGTCCAGCCAGTGCACCACCGTGTCGCGGAAGCTGGCCACCATCGTGCCCACGCCCACCGTCGCCGCCACGGCCACCATCAGGGCCGCGGCGGCGACGCCCGTGCGGCTGAGGTGGGCGGTGATGCCCCGCGCGGCCATGTTGCCGAGCGCGCCCAGCAGGAACGCCAGGAGCGGCCTGAACGCGGCCACCAGCAGCAGGGTCAGCTTCGGGGTGAGCAGCGCGCAGGCGAGCACCAGCGCCACCAGTGCCACGTAGCCGAGCGCCAGGCTGTGGCCGGGCACGAGCAGGACCACCGCCCCGACGAGGGCGAGCCCGGCGCCGGCGGCGGCGGACCAGCGCACCCCGCGGTGCAGGCGGGCCTCCAGCACCACGCGGTTGAGGATGGCGCGCGGTGGCGCCAGCGCCGCCTCCAGCGCCGGGGGCAGCGCCGCCAGCAGCGCGGCCGACACGCCCAGCAGCAGGCCCTTGGCGAGACCGGAAGCGGTGATCGACAGCTCCCGGACCGTGAGCACGAAGTAGATGTCGTTGATGGTGCGGGTCACCAGGCGCAGCAGCAGCTCCGCCAGCACGACCCCCAGCCCGAGCCCCAGCAGCGCCCCCACCAGCCCGGTGACGGCCGCCTCCGCGAGCACCAGGCGGAAGATCTGCCGCCGCGTCACGCCGAGGGTGCGCAGACTGCCCAGCAGGTGCCGGCGGCGGACCACGGAAAAGGTGGTGGTGTTGTAGATGAGGAAGGTGCCCACGAGCAGGGCGAGCAGGCTCATGGCGGAGAGGTTCAGGTGGAACGCCTCGGTCATCCGTCCCAGCGCGGCGCTGCGCTGCTCGGCCGGCAGGATGGCGGCTCCGGCAGGCAGCAGCGCGCGGAGCCGTTCCAGCGCCGCGCCACCCGCCGCGCCCGTCGGCAGCACCAGGTCCACGTGGCTGATCCGGCCCTGCTCGCCCAGGATCTCCTGGGCCGAGGCGATGTCCGCCAGCACCAGGCCGCGCACCAGGCGCCGCAGCGCCAGGTCGGCGGTCTCGAGGTATCCGGCCAGGGTCAGGGTCGCGGTCCGGCCCCGGGCCAGCACCTCCAGCCGCCCTCCGGGGGCAATCCCCAGCGAGTCCGCCGTCTCCGCGGCCATCAGCACGGTGCCGGGCTCCGCGAGCAGGCGCGTCACCGGTGTGCCGCCGCCGCCCACCCGCACGTAGTCGCGCACCCGGGCCTCGGCGAAGGGGTCCACCCCGAGCAGCCGCAGGGAGCGCCCGGGATCGGCGGCCGGCGCCACGTAGTCGTCGATGACCGGCGCCATGGGGAGATCCCCCGGCGCCATCCGCAGCGCCCGGTAGACCGATTCCTCCAACCCGCGCGGTCCGCCGATGACCTGGTGCGTCGCCCGCCCCGCGGTCTGCTCCGCGGCCAGGGAGAAGCCGCGCCGGGCGCTGTCGTTGGCGAGGTCGATGGCCACCACCACCGCCACCCCCAGCGCGATGCCCAGCACCGTCAGCCCCGTCTGCCAGGGATGACGCCAGAGAAACCGCAGGCTCGCACGCCAGAGAACCGGGATCATTTATTGTTTAATGGACAGGATTAACAGGATTTCTCAGGATTAACAGGATTAAGACCGTTTTGGGTTTCATCTGTCAGGTATCTTTTGATTGGACGCACCGGGACACAGCACTGGATTCCACCAGTTTCTTAGTTTCCGTGGCGCAATTTCCCGACACGACTCTATCTGCGTAATCTGCGTAATCTGCGGATAAATCTTCTTTTTAAAATCCTGTAAATCCTGAAAAATCCTGTTAATCCTGTCCATTCGCCTTTTCGTTCGTTTGCCGGATCAGGCGCCCGTCGTGGAGGGTGTAGACGGCGTCGGCGATGGCGGCGACTTCGGGGCTGTGGGTGACCACCAGCAGGGTCTTGCCGCGGCGGCGGGTGAGGCGATCGAGGAGCTCCAGCACGGCCGCGCCAGTCTCCTCGTCCAGGTTGCCGGTGGGTTCGTCGGCCAGCACCAGCTCCGGATCGTGGACCAGGGCCCGGGCGATGGCCACCCGCTGCTGCTCGCCGCCGGAGAGCCGCTCGGGGAAGCTCCCGGCGCGATCCTCCAGCCCCACCTGCGCCAGCAGGTCGAGGGCGATGGCCTCGCCGCGGCCGTCACGGCGCCCCTGCAGTTCCAGCGGCAGGAGCAGGTTCTCCAGCACGGTCAGGGTGGGCACCAGGTTGAAGAACTGGAACACGAAGCCCACGTGACGGCGGCGGAACAAGGTCCGGTCGTGCTCCCCCATGGCGATGATGTCGGAGCCCAGCACCCGCACCGTCCCGGCATCCGGCGGGTCGATCCCGGCCACAAGGTTCAGCAGCGTGGATTTGCCCGAGCCGCTACGCCCGAGCAGCGCCACCACCGCCCCCGCCCCCATGCGGAAATCGAGCCCCGCGAACACCACCCGTTCCCGCTCCCCCTCGCGGTAATGCTTCGCCAGCCCGGCGATCTCCACCACGGGAACGGTCACAGGCTGCGGGGACGGTTGGGGTATTTGCATGGATGTATTAGACAGGAAATCAGTCGGGCGCGCCGGCCGTCAGGGCCCGTTCGCGGCTGGCGTCGCACTCGGCGTCGGCCGTGGCGGCGTCCCAGGCGGGCGCGGTTTCGGGCCAGCCGGAGGCGTGGCGCAGAACCAGGCTTTCCAGGAGATCGATGTGGAGGGGATCGTCGTTGAGGGCGCGGATGTAGCTGTACTCCTCACCCCCGGCGCCGAGGAACAGGTCGCGGTTCTCCACCGCGAGCTCCTCCAGTGTCTCCAGGCAGTCGGCGGCGAAGCCGGGGCTCACCACATCCACCCGCTTCATACCCGCCCGGGCCCACTCCCGCAGGGTGGCGTCGGTGTAGGGCTTGACCCAGGGATCGCGGCCGAACCGGGACTGGAACGCCACCGCCCAGGCGTCGTCGGGCAACCCCAGCCGCTCGGCCACAAGGCGCGCGCTCTTGCGGCACTGGCAGGGATAGGGATCCCCGCGGCGATGGTAGCGCTCGGGAATGCCGTGGAAGGAGAACAGCAGCCGTTCGCCGGGGGTGCGCTGCTCCCAGGCGGCGCGGAGGGACGCCGCCAGCGCCTCGATGTAGGCCGGGTCGTCATGGTAGTGGGTGATGAAGCGAAGCTCCGGCAGCCAGCGCCAATTCCTCATTACCTCCGCGATCCGATCCACGGTGGTGGCGGTGGTGGTGGCCGAGTACTGGGGATAGAGGGGCAGCACCAGCAGCCGCTCCACCCCCGCCGCGCGCAACTCCTCCAGGGCCGCGGGGATGGAGGGGTTGCCGTAGCGCATGCCCAGCGCCACCTTGACCGGACCCGGGCAGCGCTGCGCCAGGCGCTCCTGCAGCAGCGCCGCCTGCTGGCGGGAGATGGACAGCAGCGGAGACCCCTCGTCGGTCCACACCGCGGCGTAGTTGCGCGCCACCCGCCCCGGACGCACGCGCAGAATTATGCCGTGGAGGATCAGCCACCACAGCGGCCGCGCCAGCTCCACCACCCGCCGGTCCCAGAGAAACTCGGCCAGGTAGCGCCGCACCGCCGCGGCGGTGGGGGCATCGGGCGTGCCCAGGTTGACCAGCAACACCCCCGTGGCCGGCAACCGGCCATGGCGGTACCCCGGATCTCGGACACCAGAGCTCATGAGCGGTTTCTCAGGCCTGCGCGCCGCCCTGCTCCTCGGCGATCTGGCGGTGCACCTCGGCCATGTCGACATCGCGGATCTGGCCGATGAGCTGCTCCAGCGCCGAGCCCGGCAGTGCGCCCGGCTGGGAGAAGAGGATGACCTTCTCGCGGAACACCATCAGCGTGGGAATGGAACGAATCTGGAAGTGGGAGGCCAGCTCCATCTGGTCTTCGGTGTTCACCTTGGCGAAGACGACATCCTCGTGCTTTTCGGAAATTTCATCGTAGACCGGCGCGAAGGACTGGCACGGCCCGCACCAGGGGGCCCAGAAGTCCACCATCACGATGTCGTTGTTTTCGATGACCTCGACGAAGTTGTCTTTGTTCAGCTCGACAGTGCTCATTGAAATGCTCCGGCAGGTGCCCCGGCAGTACCGTGGACGGAAGTGAAGGGATTGGCGCTGGTGTACTGCTTCACTCCTGGAGACACATTCAGCGAGTCGCCGGCCGGCGACTCGCCCGAAGGGAGCCCCCGAAAGTACCTCCAGGAGTAAAGTAGGACACTAGGATAGCCCAAGCGGCGGGTGAGAAAGAACCGCACTGACCGCGCGGTTACTGGCCCGGAAACGGCAAGGGCCCGCGTTTCCCTCCGGGGAGCGCGGGCCCTTCGTGATATCGGGGGCGTCTCAGCCGAGAGCGGCGAAGATCTGGTCCCGGATCTCGTCCACCTTGCCGATGCCGTTGACCCTGATGTACTTGGGAGCACCCTGCTCGCCGCTGTCGGCGAAGCGGGTGTAGTAGTCGATGAGCGGCTCGGTCTGGTCGTGGTAGACCTTCAGGCGTGCCTTCACCGTCTCCTCCTTGTCGTCGTCACGCTGGATCAGCGGCTCGCCGGTGGCATCGTCCTTGCCCTCTTCCTTCGGCGGATTGAAGACCGCGTGGTAGGTGCGGCCGGAGGCCAGGTGGACGCGGCGCCCGCTCATGCGGCGGATGATCTCCTCGTCCGGGACGTCGATCTCCACCACGGCGTCGACAGCGACACCCTGTTCCCGCAGCGCGTCGGCCTGGGGGATGGTGCGCGGGAACCCGTCGAACAGGTAACCCTTGGCGCAGTCGGGCTGCTGCAGGCGCTCCTTGATCAGGCCCATGATGATGTCGTCGGAGACCAGGCCCCCGGCATCCATCACCTTCTTCGCCTCGATGCCGAGCGGGGTTCCCGCCTTCACCGCCGCACGCAGCATGTCGCCGGTGGAGATTTGCGGAATACCGTACCGCTCCTTGATGTAGTTGGCCTGAGTACCCTTGCCTGCGCCCGGACCTCCGAGCAGAATCACGCGCATCGGTTTCCCTCCTCTCATTCGTGCTGTGTGCCAGCGTCTGGTTTTCGAATTCGTGTCAAAAAGCCCCCCGCGGTGCATAACGGGGTTAATTCCAACATCACGAGCGGGCTATTATGCGCACACGCGCCTCACTCGGCCACTCAAGCGCAGTTAATGCTGCAACGCGCAATCACTTATGATGTCGAATGGTAGATTGAATCCGCGAACGAATTCAGGACACCCATGGAAATCAACCGCAATACCCTCCTGCTGCTGGCAATGCTGTGCCTGGCCTCCCCCGCCCACGCCGGTTGCGATGATCCGCCGGGCCCCCAGGTGAACTGGACCCGCTGCGACAAGGTGGGCGCGGATCTGCAGGGCCAGGATCTCAGCAACGCGGTCCTGGTGCGGACCAATCTGACCCGGGCCAACCTCGACGGGGCCAACCTCGACGGCGCCGACCTCAGCTTCGCGGACCTCACCGAGGCCCGCTTGAACGGGGCCCGACTGCGCCGCACGACGCTGGTGGGGGCCAACCTCGGCTCGGTGGCCCTGAACGACGCCCGGCTCAACGGCGCGCGGCTGGAGCGTGCCCGCCTCTACCAGGCGGATCTCAGCGGCGCCCGGCTGCCCGGCGCCCGCCTCTACGACGCGGACCTGAGCGGCATTACCGGGATCGGCGCCGACTTTACCGGGGCCAACCTGGAACGGGCCCGGCTGGATGGCGCCGACCTGGCCGGCGCCGATCTCACCCAGGCCAATCTCGAGGGGGCCTCGCTGGACTCGGCCCGGCTCACCGGCGCGACGCTCGTGAAAGCGCGGCTGGCGGGCGCCTCGCTCTACGACACCGATCTGAGCGAAGCGAATCTCGAGAAGGCGGACCTCAGCGGCGCCGATATCACCGGGATCCGACTCGAGGGAGCCACACTCGGAAACGCCAGCTGGACCGACCGCCGCCGCTGCCGCCCCGGCTCCGTGGGCGAATGCCGTTGAAGCCGGCGGCCACCACCGCGCCCTGACGCTGTCCCGTTCGGAATCCCGGTGAAGGCTGCATGTTGCGCATCGTTACCCTGAACACCTGGAAGGGCGAGGGCGACTACCCGGCGCGGCTGGAGGCCATGGGAAGGGGCCTGGCGCAACTCGATCCCGACGTGGTGGCCCTGCAGGAGTGCCTGTTCGCACCGGCCGCGGGGCTCGATACCGCCGCTGCGCTCGCCGCCCGGCTGGGCTTCCACCAGGCGCTCCTCCCCATGCGCCGGAAGGTACGCCGGGTGGGCGAACAGCAGATCGATTGCTGGTCGGGACTCGCCCTGCTCTCCCGCTGGCCCGTCCTGGAACGGTCCGATCCGACCCTGCCCTCGGTGGCCGGGGACGGCGAGCGGCGTGCCCTCCTGGTGCGCCTGGAACGTCCCGGCGGACCGATCACCGCGGCCTGCCTGCATCTCTGCTGGCTGCCCGGCGCGGGCGGGACGCGGCGGAAGCAGCTGGAGGCGGTGCTTGCCGCCCCCCTGTGGAGCGCACCCGCGCGGCTGCGGCTGCTGGCGGGCGACTTCAACGCGGAGCCGGACAGCCCCGAGCTGCGCGCCCTCACCGCCGGTGTCCACGGCTGGAGGGCCCGCTCCTGCTGGGAGGAGCCGGACCGCCCGCCGGCGGCGACCTTCGATCCCGCCAACCCGCTCACGGCGCCGCTGGAGCGGCCCGCGACCCTGGACCACATCTACGCCCTCTTCCGCCCGGAGACGGCAGCACCGGAATTCGACGCCGTCCGCGTGGTGCTGGACCACCCCGAACCCCACGGCACCTGGCCCAGCGATCACTTCGGCGTGCTCGCCGGGATAATCCCCCCGACGTCCGGGGGCTAATCAGGGGCGGCCCGGCGCGCTATCCTCTATTTAAGACACAACACGGTCGGGGGTAGACCGGTGAGAAGAGCAGGTCGGCGCCCGCTGCGGGCGCCCCAGCGCGGCGTGGTGGCCGCCGGGCATCCACGCACCGCCGCCGCGGCGGTGGAGATCCTGGAGGCGGGAGGCAACGCCTTCGACGCCTGCCTGGCCGCCTTCCTGGCCGCCTGCGTGGCCGAGCCGGTGCTGGCGTCCCTTGGCGGCGGCGGGTTTCTCATGGCCCGCCCGCAGGGGAAGACGCCGGTCCTCTACGATTTCTTCACCCAGACACCCGCCAACCGGCGCCAGACCCGGGAACTCGACTTCCACCCCATCGTGGCCGATTTCGGCACCGCCCAGCAGGAGTTCCACATCGGAATGGGCTCGATGGCGGTACCCGGCGCCGTCAAGGGGCTGTTCCGGGTCCACCGCGAGCTCGGCCGCCTGCCCATGACCGACCTGGTGGCGCCGGCCGTGGCGCTCGCGCGCGAGGGGCTGCGCCTGAATGCCTTCCAGTCCTATATCTTCGACATCGTCGGCATCATCTTCCGCAGCACCCCCGGCGCGCTGGCGGTCTATGGCAGCCGTCGTGATCCGGCACGGCTGGTGGGCCACCGGGAACTGCTGCGCCAGCCGGAGCTGGCCGATGCGCTGGAGGCGCTCGCCCACGAGGGGGAACGGCTGTTCTATCGGGGCGAGTTGGGACGCCGGCTGATACGCGACAGCATCGAGGGCGGGGGACACCTGGTGGACGCGGATCTGCGCGACTATCGGGTCATCAAGCGCCGCGCGCTGCGGGTGGACTACCGCGGCAGCCGGCTCTACACCAATCCGCCCCCCTCCTCCGGCGGCCTGCTGGTGGCATTCGCGCTGAAACTCCTGGAAGCGTTGCCGCGCGGGACGCTGGATTTCGGCACCGCCGCCCACCTGGAGGGACTGGTCCGGGTCATGGCGCTGACCAACGAGGCCCGTATCCGCCACCATGCCGATCGGCCCACCGCCCACCTGGATGCCGCGAGCCTCCTCGACCCGGGCTACCTGAGGCACTACCGGGAACGGGTGCTGGGGCATCCCGCCGCACGCCGCGGCACGACCCATATCAGCGTCATCGATGCCGGGGACAACATGGCCGCCATGACCGTCTCCAACGGCGAGGGCTGCGGTTACGTCCTGCCGGGCACCGGGATCATGCTCAACAACATGCTCGGCGAGGAGGACCTCAACCCCCACGGCTTTCACCGCTGGCAGCCCGGCACCCGCATGTCCTCCATGATGGCCCCGAGCCTGCTGCTGCTGCCGGACGGCCGCCACGTGGCGCTGGGCTCGGGCGGCTCCAATCGCATCCGCAGCGCCCTGTTGCAGGTGGTCATGAACCTGGCCGACTCCGGCATGGACCTGCGCGGCGCGGTGCATGCGCCCAGGCTGCACCTGGAGGGCGATCGGCTCAGCGTGGAGGGCGGCTTCACGTCTGAACAGGTGGAGCTGCTGCGCGGTCTGGGCGGACAGTGCGAAGTCTGGCAGGGCCGCAACCTGTTCTTCGGCGGCGCCCACTCGGTGCTCCGCGACACCGGCAGCGGACGCCTCTCCGGCGCCGGCGATCCGCGGCGCGGCGGCGTGGCGCGGGTCGCCTGAAGCGGGGAGCCTGCGAAAGGGTTCACACTCGGGAGCCGGCCCGCTACCCTGCCGCGCGCTGAGCGGCTATGCTTTCACTAATTCAAGCACCGGCCATGCACGGAACCCGCGCCTATGGACATCACGCCCCTGCTCAAGCTGATGGTGGAGAAGAACGCCTCGGACCTGTTCTTCAGCACCGGTACCGTCCCCCATCTCAATATCGAGGGGGAAACCCTGCCGGTGGGCAAGACTCCGCTTCCCCCCGGGAAGGTCAAGGATATCGCCTACGGGGTGATGAACCGGAAACAGATCGACGAGTTCGAGGAGACCATGGAGTGCAACTTCGCCATCGCGCTCCCGGGAGTGGGGCGATTCCGCGCCAACGTCTTCCGGCAGCGGGGCGAGGTGGGCATGGTGCTGCGCCAGATCAAGTCGGTCATTCCCTCCCTGGAAAGCCTGCGCCTGCCCATGATCCTCAAGGACCTGATCATGGAGAAGACCGGCCTGGTCCTGGTGGTGGGCCCCACCGGCTCGGGCAAGTCCACCACCCTGGCCTCCATGATCGACTACCGCAACCAGAACAAGTCGGGGCACATCCTCACCATCGAGGACCCCATTGAGTTCGTGCACGACCACAAGAAATGCGTGATCGACCAGCGCGAGGTGGGGGTCGACACCCTCACCTACGGCCACGCCCTCAAGAACGCCATGCGCGAGGCGCCGAACATCATCCTGATCGGCGAGATCCGCGACATGGAGACGATGCAGTACGCCATGAGCTACGCCGAGACCGGCCACCTGGTGCTCTCCACCCTGCACGCCAACAATGCAAAGCAGACACTAGAGCGCATCATCAACTTCTTCCCGCTGCAGGTGCACAACCAGCTACTCCACGACCTGTCGCTGCAGATGCGGGCGGTCATCGCCCAGCGGCTGGTGACCGGCGTGGACGAGATGCGCGTCCCCGCGGTGGAAGTGATGCTGGGCGCACCGGATATCGCCGACCGCATCCAGAAAGCCGAAGTGGACCAGATTCCCTACACCATCGCCGAGAACACCATCATCGGCATGCAGACCTTCGACCAGGCCCTGTACAGCCTGTGGGAGAAGAACCTCATCACCCGCGAGGAGGCGCTCAAGAACGCCGACTCCCGCAACGACCTGGCCCTCAAGATGCGCATGGGCGGCGAGAGCGGCGGCGTGGAGGAGGAACCGGACGAATCGGGCCGCTACCGGTTCCGGCTCTAACCATCCTCCTCGGATGGGTCGGTTGTTTTTCTCAAGACTTTTGAACCGCAGATCGGCGTTGATTCGCATGGATTGATGCGGCTTGGGACTGCGAGTCGTTTCCGCCCTGAACAGTTCCGGACGCCTGGCGCTTAATCCCGCCCTCTCATCCCTGCTGCGCATCCCTGAATGCTGCCGGGGCGGCGACCGCTTTAAATTCAGCGTAAATCAACGCCAATCTGCGGTTATAAAATCTGCGCTGGAGAATCAACCCGGGAGGCCGGTGCGTGACGCCTCAGTCCCAGCGGTCGTCGCGGACCTGGACCATGCCGTCCGTCACCTGGACGGGGAAGATGCTGACGGGTTCGTAGGCGGGCGGCGCGGTCACCTCTCCGGTCTTGATGTTGAACTTCGCCGCGTGGCGGGGACAGACGACCTCATCGCCCTCCAGCTCGCCGCCGGCGAGGCAGCCGCCGTCGTGGGTGCAGACATCCTCGATGGCGTAGAACCTCCCGTCGAGGTTGTAGACCGCGATCTCGGCGCCGTCGATATTCACGGTCCGGTATTCCCCCGGCGCGATGTCATCGGCCGGCGCGACGTCAATCCAGTCGGACATGGTTGGTTTCCGTGTTCCGTGAATGCGTGAATGCGTGAATGCGTGAATGCGTGAGTGCGTGAGTGCGTGAATGCGTGAGTGCGTGAGTGCGTGAGTGCGTGAATGCGTGAGTGCGTGAGTGCGTGAGTGCGTGAATGGTGCCCTTATCCATTCACCCTTATCCATTCACCCATCATCAAAACATCCCCAGCTGCAGGCGCGCGGCCTCGCTCAGGCGGTTGCGGTCCCAGGGCGGATCCCAGACCAGTTCGAGTACGCAGTCCTTCACTCCCTCCACCTGGCGCACCTCTTCGGCCACCTTGCCGGGAAAGGTCTGGGCCACGGGACAGCCCGGGGCGGTCAGGGTCATGTCGATGGAGACCACGCCGGTCGGATCGATATCCAGCCGGTAGATGAGCCCCAGGTCATAGATGTTGACGGGTATCTCCGGATCGTAGATGGTGCGCAGCCGCTCCTCCACCTGACTGTACAGCGTCTCTATATCCACCTTCTCCTCCGGTTTCTTTTTCAACCAGCCTAGCACTGCCCTTGCCCCACAAATCGGCCCTCAGCGAGTCGCTGGGCGGTCAGGCGCAAGGCCCAGCATGCGATCACCGTCCGGTCGTGTCCGTTCAATGGCCACCGCCGATGGCGCACTGATGCTGCTCCTCCGGCTCCTCGGTGTTGACCGTCCCGTCGACGCCGTGCAGGGCCGCATGCATGGTGTGCCAGGCCAGGGTGGCGCACTTGACCCGCATGGGGAACTCGCGCACCCCCGTCAGTACCTGCAGCTTGCCCACCCTGCCCGCGGTGGCGGGATCGGGATGATCGTGGGTGAGCAGGTCGCGCATGGCCTCGAACAGGGCCTCGGCCTCGGCCTCGGTCTTGCCCATCACCGCCTGGGTCATCATGGACGCCGAGGCGGTCGAGATGGCGCAGCCGGCGCCCTCGAAACCCACATCCTTCACCACCCCGTCCTCCACGGTCATGTGGATGGTGAACTCGTCGCCGCAGATGGGATTGAAGCCATAGGCGCTGCGGTTGGCGCCCTCCGGGCGCTTCATGTAGTTGCGCGGCTTGCGGTTGTGCTCGAGGATGACCTCCTCGTACAACGCCCTCAGATCCGACATGACTGCCACACCTCCTGATTCCGTACTGCCACTGTGTACCGCTTGTTCATAGACAGGATTCACAGGATTAACTGGATTCCAAGAAGATTAATCCGCCGATTACGCCGATTACGCCGATTCAAGTTCTTTCTGGCTGCACAGAGTCGTATGCATTGACCAACTCACGCCAATTGCCATGCAGCGTCCCATCCGTAACATCCTGTCAATCCTGTCTATTCAAAATTCAGGTTTCCGTGGTGAACCACGTCAACGCCCCAGCACCCGGCGTACCTGGCGCAGCCCCTCGGCCAGGCGATCCACCTCCGCATGGGTGTTGTAGAGGGCGAAGGAGGCACGGGCGGTGGCGGGCACGCCGAAGCGGCGCATCAGCGGCTGGGCGCAGTGGTGCCCGGTGCGCACGGCGATACCCTCGTGATCGAGGATGGTGCCGATATCGTGGGGATGGGCGCCTTCCATCGTGAAGGAGATGATGGCGGCCTTCTCCGCGGCCGTGCCGATGATGCGCACGCCGGGCACCGACCGCAGTACGTGGGTGGCGTGATCCAGCAGCTCCCGTTCATGGGCCGCGGCCCGCTCGATCCCGACGGACGCCAGCCACTCCAGTGCGGCGGCGAGCCCGATCGCCCCCTCCATGTTGGGGGTGCCGGCCTCGAAGCGCAGGGGCGGCGCGGCGAAGGTGGTCCGGTCGAAGGCGACCGACAGGATCATCTCGCCGCCACCCTGCCAGGGCGGCATCGCCTGGAGATGTTCATGCTTGCCGTACAGCGCACCGATGCCCGAGGGTCCATAGACCTTGTGGCCGGAGAAGACGTAGAAATCCACGTCCAGGGCCTGCACATCCATCGTCACATGGGGCAGGGCCTGGGCGCCGTCCACCAGCACGGGCACGCCGTGCGCATGGGCCCGGGCCACAATCTCCGCCACCGGGTTGATGGTGCCGAGCGCATTGGAGACATGGGTGACGGCCACCAGCCGGGTCCGGTCGCCCAGCAGTCCGTCGAGCGCCTCCAGCCGCAGTTCGCCGCCGTCCGTCACCGGCAGCACCCGTAGCTTCGCCCCGGTCTGCTCGCACAGCAGCTGCCAGGGCACGATATTGGCGTGGTGTTCCATCTCGGTGACCAGGATCTCGTCGCCGGTTTGCAGGCGCGGGCGGAGAAAACTCCAGGCCACGAGGTTGATGGCCTCGGTGGCGCCGCGGACGAAGACGATTTCCTCGGGCCGACGGGCGTTGAGGCGGCGCTGAACCGTGCCCCGGGCGGCCTCGTAGGCCGCCGTCGCCCGCTCGCTCAGGGCGTGGACCCCGCGATGGACATTGGCGCAATCGCGCTCGTAGAAGCCGGAGACGGCGTCGATGACCGCGCGGGGTTTCTGCGTCGTGGCCGCGTTGTCCAGGTAGGCCAGCGGCTGCCCGTTGACCTCCTGGCGCAGCACCGGGAACACCGCCCGAATCGTTTCCACGTCCCGGGGCAGGGTCATTTCGCCGGTCGTGACGGCCGTCATGCCCGGCTGTCCACCGGCGGCGTTCATGCCCCTGCCGCCTCCTGGCGGTCCAGCCGCGCCCACAGCAGACGCTCCAGCACCTGGCGCAGGGGCAGCAGCGGGATCCGGGCCAGCACGTCGCCCACGAAGGCGTGGATGAGCAGGCGCCGCGCCTCGGCCTCGCCCACGCCACGGGCGCGCAGATAGTACAGGGCGTCGCGATCGAGCTGCCCCACGGTGGCACCATGGGCGCACTTCACGTCGTCGGCGTAGATCTCCAGCTGCGGACGGGCGTCCATCTCGGCGTTGCGGGAGAGCAGCAGGCTCTTGTTCGACTGCCGGGCATCGGTGTGCTGGGCATCGGGATGCACCACCACCCGGCCGCTGAACACCCCGCGGGCGGCGCCGTCGAGCACTCCCTTGTAGAACTGCTCGCTGGTGCAGCCGGGGAGGCGATGGTCGATGTGCAGGTGGTGATCCGTGTGCTGCCGGCCATCGGCGACGTAGAGACCGTTGAGCCGGGTCTCGGCGCCCTCGCCGCTGAAGTCCACCTGGACCTCGGTGCGGGAAATGAGCCCGCCCAGCGCCACGGCGGTGGAGACGAGCCGGCTGCCCGCCGCCTGGCGGATGCGCAGCTCCCCCACGTGGAAAGCGCGCAGACTCTCGCGATTGAGGCGGTAGTGCACCAGCTGCGCCTTCTCCGCCAGGCTGACCCGGGTATGGGTGTTGGTAAGATAGCGGCCGCCTTCCGGTCCCACGTACTCCTCCAGCACCGTGGCGAAGCTTCCCGCGCCGGCGATGATAAGATTGCGCGGCGATGCCAGCGCGCCCTCGCCACCCACGAAGACCAGGTGCAGCGGCTCCTCGATCCGGGCCCCGGGGGCCAGCTCGATGCAGGCGCCGTCGGTCATGAAGGCGGTATTCAGGGCCGTGAAGCCGCTGCCGTCCTCGGGCAGCCAGGCGAGGTGCGGGCGCAGGGACTCGCCCTTCTCCGCCAGCACCGCGGCCAGGGGACGCACCCGCACACCCTCGCCGAGTCCCGGCAGGTTGGAGAGCTCCGGCTGGTAGTGGCCGTTCACGAAGACCAGGCGCGGACCCTCCAGGCCCGGCTGCAGCAGTGACTCGAGCAGGGCGCGATCGGAAACCTCCGCCCCGGGCGCGGCCGGCGTGAACACCTGCCCGGTGATGCTGGAGACATTGGTGTATTTCCACGCCTCGTCGCGGAGCGTTGGGAAACCGGTCGCGGCCAGGTGTTCCAGCGCGTTGCGGCGCAGACCGTCCAGCCAAACCAGGCCCTGGCCGGACAGCTCCGGCTGCCGTTCGCGGAACTGCTCCAGGTAGTGAATTGCGGCTTTGCTGGTGGCGGTCATGATCATGCCCTCGCGTCGTCGCCGGCGCTGCGCTCGAGCTCGGCGATCCAGCCGTAGCCGCGTTCCTCGAGATCCAGGGCCAGCTCCTTGCCGCCGGACTTCACGATGCGGCCATGGGCCAGGACGTGGACATGGTCGGGCACGATGTAGTCCAGCAGCCGCTGGTAGTGGGTCACTACGATGAAGGAGCGATCCGGTGCGCGCAGGGCGTTCACGCCGTCGGCGACAATCTTCAGGGCGTCGATGTCGAGCCCCGAGTCGGTCTCGTCCAGGATGCCGAGCAACGGCTCCAGCACCGCCATCTGCAGGATCTCGTTGCGCTTCTTCTCGCCGCCGGAGAAACCCTCGTTGACGGCCCGGTAGAGGAAGTCCTCGCGCATCTGCACCAGCTTCATCCTCTCCTTCACCAGGGCCAGGAAGTCGTAGGCGTCGAGCTCTTCCTGCCCGAGGTGCTTGAGCTTCGCATTGAGGGCGGCCTTGAGAAGATTGACGTTGCTGACCCCGGGAATCTCCACCGGGTACTGGAAGGCCAGGAAAATGCCTTCCCGGGCCCGCTCCTCGGGGGCCAGCGCCAGCAGGTCCCGGCCCTGCCAGGAGACTTCGCCGCCGGTGACGGCATAATCCTCGCGACCGGCCAGGACATTGGCGAGCGTGCTCTTGCCGGAGCCGTTGGGCCCCATGATGGCGTGCACCTCGCCGGGTTTCACCTCGAGGTCGATGCCGCGCAGGATCGGCTTGTCGTTGATGCTGGCGGTCAGGTTCTTGATGGTAAGCATGGTAAAACCTCGTGAGTGCGTGAGTTCGTGAGTGCGTGAATGCGTGCGCGGGCGGGTCAGCCCACGGCCCCTTCCAGGCTCACGCCCAGCAGCTTCTGGGCCTCCACGGCGAATTCCATGGGCAGTTCCTTGAGCACCTCCTTGCAGAAGCCGTTGACGATCATGGTTACGGCCTCCTCGGTGGAGATGCCCCGCTGCAGGCAGTAGAACAGCTGGTCCTCGCTGATCTTGGAGGTGGTGGCCTCGTGCTCCACCTGGGCGGAGGGATTCTTTACCTCGATGTAGGGGAAGGTATGGGCGCCGCACTTGTCGCCCATCAGCAGCGAGTCGCACTGGGTGTAGTTGCGCGCCCCTTCGGCGGACTTGGTCACCTTCACCAGGCCGCGGTAGGCGTTCTGGCCACGGCCCGCGGAGATGCCCTTGGAGATGATGGTGCTGCGGGTGTTCCTGCCGATGTGCACCATCTTGGTCCCGGTATCGGCCTGCTGGCGGTTATTGGTCAGCGCCACGGAGTAGAACTCGCCCACTGAGTTGTCCCCGGTGAGGATGCAGCTGGGATACTTCCAGGTGATGGCCGAGCCGGTCTCCACCTGGGTCCAGGAAATTTTCGCGTTGCGCCCGCGGCACTCGCCACGCTTGGTGACGAAGTTGTAGATGCCGCCGCGCCCCTCCTCGTCGCCGGGGTACCAGTTCTGCACCGTGGAGTACTTGATCTCGGCATCGTCCAGCGCCACCAGCTCCACCACCGCGGCGTGCAGCTGGTTCTCGTCCCGCATGGGGGCGGTGCATCCCTCCAGGTAGCTGACGTAGCTCCCCTCGTCCGCGACGATGAGGGTGCGCTCGAACTGCCCGGTGGACTTGGCGTTGATGCGGAAATAGGTGGACAGCTCCATGGGGCAGCGCACCCCCTTGGGCACGTAGACGAAGGAGCCGTCGGAGAAGACCGCGGAATTAAGGGCGGCGAAGAAGTTGTCCCGCTGCGGCACCACCGACCCCAGGTACTTGCGCACCAGCTCGGGATGCTCGCGCACCGCCTCGGAGAAGGAGCAGAAGATGATTCCCAGCTTGCCGAGCTTGTCCTTGAAGGTGGTGGCGACCGACACGCTGTCGAACACCGCGTCCACCGCGACACCGGCCAGCGCCGCGCGCTCCTCCAGGGGGATGCCCAGCTTCTCGTAGGTCTCCAGCAGCTTCGGGTCCACCTCGTCGAGGCTCTTGGGCGCGTCCTTTTTCGACTTCGGCGCCGCGTAGTAGACGATGTCCTGGTAGTCGATGCGCGGATAGTGGACATGGGCCCACTCCGGCTCGGGCATTTCCAGCCAGTGGCGATAGGCCTCGAGCCGCCACTCGAGCATCCACTCCGGCTCGCCCTTCTTGGCCGAGATGGCGCGAATGACATCCTCGTTCAGCCCCGGAGGAAGGGACTCGGACTCCAACTCGGTAACGAAGCCGTGCTTGTATTTCTGCTGGATAAGGGCGTCGATTTCGTGGTTGGCAGTGCTCATTCGAACCTCCGTCGTGGATCTTCACCCGACATGCCGGTCACTCGCTGCGGCACATCCCGGCGCTCTCCGGCAGGGTACGGAATACGCGGGCACCCGCTCTTATTCCGACTATTACGCTCGGTTTTGGTTGCAGCAAATCCTGACCGTATTCGTCGGAATTTTCAACCCCTTGGGAAGTGGGCTTTTGGAGCCGCGGCTGAGCCGCTCCGGACGGGGCGGCGGGATGGGTATCCTGCCGTGCCCAGGCGGGCTTCCGGTCAGTCGTCCGCGGAGAAGGCGGGCTGGCTGATGCAGTGGGCGTGGATACGCGCTACGGTGGGATAGCGGCCCGGATCCACGCCCGCCTCCAGGGCCAGGCGCAGGAGCGGAACCAGGCAGATGTCCGCCAGGGTGGGACTGTCACCGTGGCAGTAGAGGCCGGTGACCGGGTTGTCCCTCAGCATGTGCTCGAGCGGCATGAGCCCGCGCTGCAGCCAGTATTCGCGCCAACGCCTCCGGGCCGCCGCATCGAGGCCCAGCTCCCCGGCCAGGAAGCCGTGCACCCGGGGTTCCTCCAGCGGCTGGGTGTCGCAGGCCACCAGCTGAGCCAGGGAGCGCACCCGGGCCCGGCCGCGGGCATCGGCAGGCATCAGGGGCGGTTCCGGGTAGAGATCGTCCAGGTACTCGATGGCCGCCAGTGACTGGGTCATCACCCGCTGCCCGTCCATCACCACCAGGGGGCCGGGGGCGTCGAGGCTCAGGCCGGCGGCAAGCATCCGGGTCTCCCCCCACTCCTCGCGCAGCGACTGCAGTTCATGGGTCTGGAAGGGGATGCCCTTGAGACGGAAGGCGATGCGTACGCGGGAGGCGGCCAGGCTGTCGCGGTGGCTGTAGAGATCCATGCAGCGCTCCTTGGAGTTTGCCGATTCCATTCTAACCTTAATGTGGAACCCATGGCGTTCGGGATCAATACCACTTTCCGGCGCCCCATAGCGTGACGGAGTGGAAACTTTGCCCGCTCCGTGACCGTCCAAAACAGCGTGTGACGCAGGGAGTGCCCGGGAATGACTACAGTCGCCCGTTTCACCGTGGACTACACCCGCTTCCTGGATCCTTCCGGGAAGGCCGTGGCCGAACTGCCGGCCTTCGCCCGCGACCCCGGGCGCCTGGTCGCCCTCTACCGCGCGATGGTCCTGACCCGGGCGTTCGACGCCCGCGCCGTGGCCCTGCAGCGCACGGGGCGCCTGGGCACCTACGCCTCCACCCTCGGCCAGGAGGCCATCGGCGCCGCCCTCGGCGAGGCGATGGCCCCGGAGGATGTGCTGGTGCCCTCCTACCGCGAGACCGGCGCCCAGATTGCACGGGGAGTGAAGATGAGCGAGTTGCTCCTCTACTGGGGCGGCGACGAACGGGGCAGCTGCTTCACCGGCCCGCGGGAGGATTTCCCCATCAGCGTCCCGGTGGCCAGCCAGAGCTGCCACGCGGTGGGCGTGGCCATGGCCTTCCGGCTGCGGGACGAGCCGCGGGTCGCGGTTTCGGTCTGCGGCGACGGCGCCACCTCCAAGGGCGATTTCTACGAATCGCTCAATGCCGCCGGGGTGTGGAGGCTGCCGCTGGTCTTCCTGGTGAACAACAACCAGTGGGCCATCTCCGTGCCCCGCTCGCGCCAGAGCGCCGCGGAGACCATCGCCCAGAAGGCCATCGCCGCGGGCTTCCGCGGCGAACAGGTGGATGGCAACGACGCGGTGGCCCTGCGCGCGGTGCTGGACGAGGCCATCGAACGGGCCCGGGAGGGCGGTGGACCCACCCTGGTGGAGGCGCTGACCTATCGCCTCTGCGACCACACCACCGCCGATGACGCCAGCCGCTACCGGCCCGCCGAGGAGGTGAGCAGCCACTGGGCGGAGGACCCCGTCGTCCGCCTGCGCAACCACCTGGTGGCCGCAGGGGTATGGCGCAAGGCCGAGGAGGAGGCGCTGCTCGACGAGTGCGCCCGGGCGGTGGAGGCGGCGGTCGCCGAATACGAGAGCCTGCCGCCGCAGGACCCGGTGTCCCTGTTCGACTATCTTTACGCCGAGTTGCCCGCGGCGCTGCGCGAACAGCGCGAGTCGCTGGTCCGGGGAGGCGGCGGCGATGAGTGAGAACGGTGGCATCACCCTGGTGGAGGCGGTCAACCTGGCGCTCGCCCGGGAGCTGGAACGGGATCCCTCGGTGGTGGTGCTGGGGGAGGACGTGGGCGTCAATGGCGGGGTGTTCCGCGCCACCGCCGGCCTGCAGCAGCGCTTCGGCGAGGGCCGGGTACTGGACACGCCGCTGGCCGAGACGCTCATCGCCGGCATGTCGGTGGGGCTGGCGGCCCAGGGCTTCCGCCCGGTGGCCGAGATCCAGTTCATGGGCTTCATCCACTCCACCCTGGACCAGATGCTCAACCACGCCGCGCGGCTGCGCAACCGCACCCGCGGCCGTCTGACCTGTCCCATGGTGCTGCGCGCCCCCTTCGGCGGCGGCATCCATGCCCCGGAGCACCACTCCGAGAGCACCGAGGCCCTGTTCGCCCACATTCCGGGCCTGCGGGTGGTCATCCCCTCCTCCCCGGCCCGCGCCTATGGCCTGCTGCTGGCGGCCATCCGCGATCCCGACCCGGTGGTGTTCCTGGAGCCCAAGCGCATCTACCGCGCGGTGAAGGAGCCCGTGGCGGACGACGGCCGGGCCCTGCCGCTCGATGTCTGCTTCGTGCTGCGGGAGGGCCGTGACGTGACCCTGCTGACCTGGGGCGCGCTGGTGCGGGAGACCCTGGCCGCCGCCGACATCCTGGCGGGCGAAGGCGTGGAGGCGGAGGTGATCGACGTGGCCACGGTCAAGCCCCTGGACACGGAAACCATCCTGGCCTCGGTGGCCCGCACGGGCCGCTGCGTCATCGTCCACGAGGCGGCCCGCAGCGGCGGCGTCGGGGGCGAGATCGCCGCGGTACTGGCGGAGCGCGGCCTCACCACCCTGCTCGCCCCGGTGGTGCGCGTGACCGGCTACGACACCATCATGCCCCTCTACCGCCTCGAGCACCTCTACCTCCCGGACGAGGCGCGCATCCTCGCCGCAGTGCGCGGGGTCATGGAGTACGCGTAGCCTCGGGGATCCAACGGTAAAAACCGGACAGGATCTACCGCAGATTTTCGTTCATTGACGTTGATTGAAAAACAGGGTGAAACGCTCCATAAGGGAGTTACCAACGACTCGTGTAACCTCCAAATCGGCGCGGCTTTTCATGCGAACAAATCAACGAAAATCCAAGTTAATCTGCGGTTAAAAACAACGATGCGGTGGAGGTGGTCATGTCGAACGGGAACCTGTTCTACCTGCCCGATCTGGGCGAGGGGCTGCCGGAGGCGGAGATCCGGGAGTGGCACGTGGCCGTGGGCGACAGCGTGGTGCAGGACCAGCCGCTGGTGTCGGTGGAGACGGCGAAGGCCATCGTGGATATCCCCTCCCCCCGGTCCGGATCCATTGCCCGCCTGTTCGGCGAGCCCGGCGAGATGGTCCATACCGGCGACCCGCTGGTGGAGTTCGACGTCGAGGGGGCCCGGCGGCCGGATACCGGAACGGTGGTGGGCGAGGTGAAGGGCGCCGGGGAGAGTCCGGAGAAGCCGGCCGCGGAGACGCGGCGCGAGCACCCCGCGCCGGCCCGGCAACAGCAGTCCCTGGGCGCGAAGGCCACTCCTGCCGTGCGCGCCCTGGCCCAGCGGCTGGAGGTGGATCTCTCCATCGTCACCCCCAGCGGCCCGGACGGGCTCGTTACCGCGGCGGACGTGCAGCGGGTCTCCCGCATCCTGGCCGAGGTGGGCCCCATCGAGCCGCTGCGCGGGGTGCGCCGGGCCATGGCCGTGAACCTGAGCCGTGCCCACGCGGAGGTGGTGGGCGTTTCGATCCACGATGATGCGGACATCCAGGGCTGGGCATCCGATGCGGATGTGACCCTGCGGCTAATCCGCGCCCTGGTGGCCGGCTGCGCCCGGGAACCGGCCCTCAATGCCTGGTACGACGCTCACGCGGTGGGACGCCGGGTGCTGAAACCCATCCACGTGGGCATCGCGGTGGACACCAGCGACGGTCTGTTCGTGCCCATCCTGCGCGACGTGGCCGGGCGCCCGCCGGAGGACCTCCGTGCGGCGCTGGATCAAATCAAGGCCGATGTCCGCTCCCGCAGCATCCCGCCCGCGGAGCTGCGCGGCCACACCATCCTGCTGTCCAACTTCGGCACCTTCGCCGGCCGCTACGCGACCCCGGTGGTGCTGCCGCCCACCGTTGCCATCCTCGGTGCCGGCAAGGCCCACGATGCCGTCGTGGCCGTCGACGGTGCCCCCGCCGTGCACCGCATCCTGCCGCTGTCGCTCACCTTCGATCACCGCGCCGTCACCGGCGGCGAAGCCGCCCGCTTCCTCGGCGCAGTCCTGGAGGATCTCGAAAAGCCGGCGTAAGGGGCTGCGGTCTGCAACCGAAAAGACGGTTTATCCGCAGATTACGCCGATTACGCAGATAAACCTGCCATTCGGTCCGGTGACGGCTGTCCATACAGACGCCTGCCGCATCGGCTTGAACGCCTCACCCGCTCACATCGCAACGGGATTGCAACACCTGTTTATCTGCGTAATCGGCGTAATCTGCGGTTAACAAAACAATCCTTTCAGCGGTGGCCCTGCTCCACCGCCCAGACGGCGGCCTCGACGCGGGAGCGCAGCTTGAGCTTCTTGAGGATGTGCTTGACGTGCACCTTGATGGTGCCCTCGGCGATGTCGAGCTCGCGGGCGATGACCTTGTTGCTGTAGCCGCGGGCCAGCAGCTTCAGAATCTCCGACTCACGCTCGGTGAGCCCCGATTCCGCCACGCTCCGGGGCCGGGTCTCCTCGCGCAGGGCCCGGGCCAGGAGCTCGGTGAGCCGGTCGCTGATGACCACCCGCCCCTGCCGCGCCTCCTCCAGCTGCGCCAGGATCTCCTCCGGCTCCATGTCCTTGAGCAGGTAGCCGTCGGCGCCGGCGCGCAGGGCGCCCACCACGTCGTCCTCACTGTCGGAGACGGTGAGCATGATCACCCGGGCGTCGAGATCGCCGCTCTTCAGCACCTTGAGGGTCTGCAGGCCGTCCATGCCCTTCATGTTCAGATCGAGCAGCACCAGGTCCGGCGACAGCGCCTGTGCAAGGCTCACACCCGATTCACCGTCCGGGGCCTCGCCCACCAGGCGCAGGCCGGGATCCATGGCAATCAGATCGGCCACCCCCTTGCGGAACAGGGGGTGATCGTCAATGACGAGTACGCTGGTGGTTTCCGTTTCGGGCATGTTCACTCGCTCTCAGGTGTGCAGGTCGTGGAACCGGTCCATTTCCCGGCCCGGCTTGAATACGAGTTCCACCCGGGTGCCGCCCCCGGGCGCGGGAAGCATCCGGATGTCACCCCCGAGACTGCGGGCGCGCTCTTCCATGATAGCAAGACCGTAGTGGTGGCGACGCTGCGGCTGCGGTGGGATGCCGCGGCCGTCGTCCTCTACCACCACCGTGATCCGGCCGCCGGCATCGGCTTCCAGGCTGACCCGCGCCCGGGTCGCCTCGGCATGGCGGGAGACGTTGGAAAGTGCCTCGCGCACCAGTTGCAGGACATGGATCTCCTCGTTCGGCGAGAGCTGGACCCCCTGTAACCGGTTCTCCAGCTCAATGGCGACCGCCCCCCGCCCGCCGAACTCCGCCACGGTCTCCTCCAGCGCCTGGCTGAGCCCGCGCCCGTCCATCTTGAGGCGGAAGGTTGTGAGCAGCTCCCGCAGCTGCCGATAGGCGCTGCTCACCCCCTCCCGCAGCTCGGTGACCACCTCCCGGGCCACGGCCCCGTCGTCCTGTCGGCGCAGGGCCATGTCGAGCCGGCTGACCTGGATCTTCAGGTAGGACAGGGACTGGGCCAGGGAATCGTGGAGCTCGCGGGCAATCACACCGCGCTCCTCGTAGAGGGCCAGGCGTCGGCTCTCGTGCAGCCGCTGTCGGGTGGTGAGGGCGGCACCGATATGTCCGGCCACGGTCATCAGCAGCCGCTTCTGCCAGGGTTGGAGATCCTCGCCGGTCGGCAGCTCCACCAGCAGGGCGCCGTAGCGCTGCTCCTGGTCGCCGATGGGTAGCGACAGCAGCCGCTGGCGCCGCCCGTCCGCGCCCGACACGTCCACCGTGTGGGTGGTGCCGTCGCCCAGGCAGAGGGCGCAGTCGGGCGAGGTGCAGATCGTCCCGGTCTCGTCCGGGCGGGTCGTGGTCAGCCTGAACGCCCGGCTCTCGTCGGCGTGATCCCGGAGACAGATGCTCCCAGGCCCCACCTCCGCCAGTGTCTCCAGGTCCTCCAGCACGGCCCGGAAGCTGGCCTCGGTCAACGGCGGTTCAGCCAGGCGCTTGCTGGTGATGTAGAGCAGCTCGAGGGAGCGGTTGCTGCGTTCCAGATCCCGGGTCTTGCGCTGGACCAGTTCCTCCAGTCCCGCGTACATCCGCGACAGGTCCTGCGCCATGACGTTGAAGGCACGGCCGAGACGCCCCAACTCGTCGGCGCTCTCATAGCGGGTTCGCGCGCTGAGCTCACCGCGCCGCAGCTGCTCGGCGCAGGCGAGCAGATCCCGCAGCGGCAGCAGCACGTCGGTGTGCATCAGGTACATGGTGACCACCACCACCACCACCGTGAGAAACAGCGACACGACCTGGAACAGCCGCAGCCGCTGGATCTTGTTTTCCGCGTCCTCCTCGAGCAGACCGACCAGCCGATCGATCTCCGCTACGAAACCATCCACAAGGGTGAGATAGCGGGCCCGTATATGGCGGCGGGTGGCGTCCGCCAGCTCGGCGCTGATATCGCCGTGCAGGCCTTCCGCCCACTCCTGGTGCGGGGTGGGCGCGACCACACCGACGTAGACATTGAGGATGGGTTTGATCAGCCGCTCCCACTTCCGGCTCACCAGCCGGTAGGCGGCGTTGAGCTTGTGTGCAGGCTCGTGGGGAATCACGCTTACCAGGCGCGAGCTGTGGAGCCGGGATTCGAACTCCCGCACCAGGGCCTCGGTGGTCCGCCAGTAGGCCTCCGGGTCCATGTCGCCCGCATACACCAGGTCCGTGGCGATGCGGTAGGACTGCATGCGCAGGGAACCGGCCTGGTTCACCGCCGAGGCCACCCCCTGGGTGGTCTCGGCAATGAAAACCGAGCTCAGCATGCCCAGGAAGGCGAGCGCGGTGATGGTGGCCATGGCCAGCCCCAGGCGCAGCAGCAGGGAGCGTTCGAGGATTTTCGCCATGGACTGATGATAACCCGCCACCCACGCTCTTATTAGGGAATACCCACAATTACCCAGGGTGCTTGACACATCCCGCCGCTACGCCCCTGGCTGTCACTATTCCTCCTGTTTTTCATGAAGTTATTACATGTACCCCAGTTACTCATTTGGTGGTATTCCGATGAATACAGTCACCTTATCCCCCCGTTGAGACCCGCCTGGAGGCGTGCCTAGACTCGGTCGCAACGCTGAAAAACCCCATGGGACAGCGGAGATTCAACGGCACGACGGTGTCTTCACGGAGGGAACGGCCATGCCGAGCCAACGCGCAAAACAGCTCTCGGTCCTCACCATGAACACGCTGGCCTTCACCGCCTGCTTCGCGGTGTGGGTCATGTTTTCCATCATCGGCATCCCCATCAAGGAGACACTGGTTCTCAACGAGACCCAGTTCGGCCTGCTGGTGGCCACCCCCATCCTGACCGGCTCACTGCTGCGCCTGCCCCTCGGCATGATGACCGACCGGTTTGGTGGCCGGCCGGTCCTGTTCGGTTTGCTGCTGGCGGTGATCCCGCCCCTGTGGCTCATCGGGGAGGCCACCGCATTCTGGCAGTTCCTGGTGCTGGGCCTGTTCGTCGGCGCCGCCGGCGCCTCCTTCTCCGTGGGCATCGCCTACACCGCCCGCTGGTTCGAGAAGAGGAGCCAGGGCTTCGCCATGGGCATCTTCGGGGCCGGCAATGCCGGCGCCGCGCTCACCAAGTTCGTGGCCCCGAGCATCGTCGCCGCCTGGGGCTGGACTGCGGTGCCCAAGACCTACGCCGGGGTGATGATCGTGGTGGCCGTCGTCTTCTGGATGTTCACCCACTCCGATCCCGACCACCGGGTGGAGGCCCACGTCACCATCCGCGACCAGCTGCGCGCCCTCAAGGACCCGCACGTCTGGAAATACTGCCAGTACTACTCACTGGTCTTCGGCGGCTTCGTCGGCCTCTCCCTGTGGATGACCAAGTACTACGTCTCCGAGTACGGCCACGACCTCACCCACGCGGCACTGATGGCCGCCATCTTCGTTCTGCCCTCGGGCATCATCCGCGCCCTCGGCGGCTGGCTGTCGGACCGCTTCGGCGCCCACACGGTCACCTGGTGGGTCATGTGGGCATCGCTCGGCTCACTGTTCTTCATGTCCTACCCGAACACCGAGCTGGCCATCGCCACCGTGGACGGCGGCACGGTACGGCTCGGACTGCACCTGCCCGAGTGGGGCTTCACCGTGTTCCTGTTCGTGGTGGGCATCGCCTGGGGCTTCGGCAAGGCCTCGGTGTTCAAGTACCTCTCCGACGAGTACCCGAAGAACATCGGGGTCATCTCCGGCATCGTGGGGCTGGCCGGCGGCATGGGAGGGTTCCTGCTCCCCATCCTCTTCGGCGTGCTGCTGGATGTCACCGGGGTGAACAGCACCGCCTTCATGCTGCTGTTCGGCATCACCCTGGTCTCCCTTATCTGGATGCATTTCTCCGGTGAACGGGAGAAGGACCGCCTGATGCGTCACCAGGACCTGGTGGACGTGCTGGAGTGAGCGCGCCCATCGTACGGAACGTCGGTTCCAGCAACTCGAGGAAATGATCATGTCAGACATCAAGACCTGGGACGTGGAGGACCAGCGCTTCTGGGACTCCACCGGCAAGAAGATAGCCAACCGCAATCTCTGGATCTCCATCCCGAGCCTGCTCTGCGGCTTCGCGGTGTGGCTCTACTGGGGCATCATCACGGTGCAGATGCTGAACCTCGGCTTTCCCTTCCAGCCGGCCGAGCTGTTCACACTCTCGGCCATCGCCGGGCTCACGGGCGCGACGCTGCGCATCCCCTCGAGCTTCTTCATCCGCATCGCCGGGGGGCGCAACACCATCTTCTTCACCACCGCCCTGCTGATGATTCCCGCCATCGGCACCGGCCTGGCGCTGCAGGACCAGAACACTCCGCTGTGGGTATTCCAGGCGCTCGCCTTCCTGTCGGGCTTCGGCGGCGGCAACTTCGCCTCCAGCATGTCCAACATCAGCTTCTTCTACCCGAAGCGGATGCAGGGCCTGGCGCTCGGCCTCAACGCGGGACTCGGCAACGCCGGGGTGACCACCATGCAGATCCTGGTGCCACTGGTGATGACATTCGGCCTGTTCGGCGGCGAGCCGATGATCCTGCAGAACACCTCGGGAACCCTCATCGGCAAGATTCCCGCCGGCTCCGAGACCTGGATCCAGAACGCCGGCTTCGTCTGGCTGCTGCTGCTGGTGCCGCTGGCCTTCGCCGGCTGGTTCGGCATGAACAACATCCGCACCGAGGAGGTCTCGCCCCATCCGGGCTCCCCGGTGGGCGCGTTCTCCAGGATCACCGGCATGCTGCTCATCGGCTTCATCACCGCGGCCGCCGGCCTGTACCTGATCCTCCCCGCCCCCACCGGGATCGGCCTGCCCGGCTGGACCAAGTGGTTCGTGCTGGCGGGCATCATCGCCGCCACGGTATTCCTGCTCAAGCAGATCCCCGGCGATATCAAGCCCAACCTCCAGCGCCAGTTCCGCATCTTCGGCAACAAGCACACCTGGGTGATGAGCGTCATCTACACCATGACCTTCGGCAGCTTCATCGGCTATTCCGCCGCCTTCGCGCTCGCCATCAAGGTCATCTTCGGCTACAGCCACATTCCCGGCGCCGACGGCCTGATGACCCATGACACGGTGAACCCCAACGGTCCCAGCGCGCTGATGTACGCCTGGATGGGCCCCTTCATCGGCGCACTCATCCGTCCCGTGGGCGGCTGGATCGCCGACAAGCTGGGCGGCGCCAAGGTCACCCAGTTCATCACCATCGCCATGATCGTCAGCGCCCTGGGCGTGGCCTACTTCATGGCCGCCGCCTACCGCTCGGCCAGCCCGGAGGAGTACTTCCTGCCCTTCTTCCTGCTGTTCCTGGTGCTGTTCGCCGCCAGCGGCATCGGCAACGGCTCCACCTTCCGCACCATCGCCATGGTGTTTCCGAAGGAGCAGGCGGGCCCGGCGCTGGGCTGGACCTCGGCCATCGCCGCCTATGGCGCGTTCATCATCCCGCAGGTGTTCGGCGAGCAGATCAAGGCCACCACCCCGGAGTACGCCCTCTACGGCTTCGCGATCTTCTACTTCATCTGCCTGCTGCTCAACTGGTGGTACTACCTGGGCCCCAAGGCCGAACACAAGAACCCGTGATGTGCGTGAGGCGCGAGGGGTGCGAGGGGTGAGTGGTCAGGCGCTGGAAGCCTCCACCTCGCACCTCGCTCCGCTCTCCTCACCCGATAGGAGTCAGACATGAGTCACTTTCTGGACCGGCTTAAATTCTTCAAGCGCATCGAGGAGACCTTCTCCGGCGGGCACGGCATCGTCACCCGCGAGGATCGCCAGTGGGAGGACGCCTACCGCAACCGCTGGCGCTTCGACAAGGTCGTGCGCTCCACCCACGGAGTGAACTGCACCGGCGGCTGCAGCTGGAAGATCCATGTCAAGAACGGCCTGGTGGCCTTCGAGATGCAACAGACCGACTACCCCCGCACCCGCCCCGACATGCCCAACCACGAGCCGCGGGGCTGCCAGCGCGGGGCCAGCTTCTCCTGGTACCTCTACAGCCCCCACCGCATCAAGCACCCGCTGGTGCGCGGTCGGCTGCTGGAGCTCTACCGCGCCGAGCGCGCTTCCGGCAAGGACCCGGTGGAGGCCTGGGCCGCCATCCAGGCCGACCCGGAGAAGCGCCGGCGCTACACGAATGTGCGGGGCCTGGGCGGGTTCGTCCGCGGCCGCTGGGAAGAGGTGGTGGAGATGATCGCCGCGGCCAACGTGCACACGGCGAAAAAATGGGGGCCGGACCGCATCTACGGGTTCTCCCCCATTCCGGCCATGTCCATGATCAGCTACGCGGCCGGATCCCGCTACCTGTCGCTCATCGGCGGTTCCTGCGGCAGCTTCTACGACTGGTACTGCGATCTGCCGCCCGCGTCCCCCCAGGTCTGGGGCGAGCAGACCGACGTGCCCGAAGCGGCCGACTGGTACAACTCGAGCTACCTCATCGTCTGCGGCGCGAACCTGCCCATGACCCGCACCCCCGACGCCCACTTCGCCATCGAGGCCCGCTACAACGGCACCAAGGTGGTCTCCATGGCGCCGGACTACGCCGAGTACGTGAAGTTCGCCGATCTCTGGATGCCCGTGCGCCAGGGTACCGATGCGGCGGCCTTCCTGGCCATGGGTCACGTGGCGCTGAAGGAGTTCTACCTCGAGCGGCAGGACCCCTACTTCCAGGAGTACGCCCGCAAGTACACCGACTTCCCCATGCAGGTGCTGCTGCGCAAGGACGGCGATCGCTACGTCAGTGACCGCTACCTGCGTGCCGCCGACTTCGACGGCGGCCTGGGGGAGACGAACAACCCCGAGTGGAAGACCATCGTCTTCGACGCCGGGAGCGGCGCCTTCGTGGTCCCCAACGGCTCCATGGGCTTCCGCTGGGGCGAGGACGGCAAGTGGAACCTGCTGCCGAAGAACGCCTCCGATGCCAGCGACATCGAGGCGGAGCTCTCCTGCATCGACAGCCGCGACGAGGTGGTTTCCGTGGCCTTCCCCCACTTCAACCCGGGCGAGGAGCAGGTGCTGGAGCGCAACGTGCCGGTGCGCCGGCTCACCCTCTCCTCCGGCGATGAGGTCCTGGTCACCTCGGTGTTCGATCTACAGCTGGCCCAGTACGGACTCGACCGGGGTCTCGGCGGCGGCAACGTGGCCGGCTCCTACGACGACGAGGTGGCCTACACCCCCGCCTGGGCGGAGAAGGTCACCGGGGTGAAGCGCGCCGACCTCATCCGCACCGGGCGGGAGTTCGCCGACAACGCCGCCAAGACCCGCGGCAAGTCCATGGTCATCCTCGGTGCCGCCATCAACCACTGGTACCACAATGACATGAACTACCGCGCCATCATGAACCTGCTGCACATGTGCGGGTGCGTGGGGCAGTCGGGCGGCGGCTGGGCCCACTATGTGGGCCAGGAGAAGCTGCGCCCGCAGGCGGGCTGGGCGCCGGTGGCCTTCGGCCTCGACTGGCACCGGCCGCCGCGGCAGATGAACTCCACCAGCTTCTGGTACTTCCACACCGACCAGTGGCGCTACGAGCGGGTGAGCGCCGATTCCCTCCTCGCCCCCACCGCCAAGGGCAAATACCGCGGCTACACCCTGGCCGACTACAACGTGGTGGCCCAGCGCCTCGGCTGGCTCCCCTCGGCGCCCCACTTCAACCGCAATCCGCTGGACCTCGTCAACGACGCCGAGGCGGCCGGCGCCGCCGACGAGGCGGGCGTGGGCAAGTACGTGGTGGAGCAGCTCAAGTCCGGTGATTTGCGCTTCGCCGCGGAGGACGTGGACGCCCCGGAGAGCTGGCCGCGCAACCTGTTCGTCTGGCGCGCCAACCTCATCGGCTGCTCGGCCAAGGGCCACGAGTACTTCCTGAAGCACCTGCTCGGGGCCCAGAACGGCGTCATGTCCGAGGGCGTCGAGGGCGCGGAGACGAAGGAGATCAAGTGGCACGAGAAGGCGCCCATCGCCAAGCTCGACCTGATGGTGGACATCAACTTCCGCCTCAACTCCACCGGTGCCTACTCGGACATCATCCTGCCCACCGCCACCTGGTACGAGAAGGCGGACCTCAACACCACCGACATGCACCCCTTCGTCCATCCCCTCTCGGAGGCGGTGGATCCGGCCTGGGAGTCGAAGACCGACTGGCAGATCTTCAAGACCATCGCCAAGCGCTTCTCGGAGCTGGCCGATACCCACCTCGGCACCCGCAAGGACCTGGTGGCCCTGCCCATGCTCCACGACACCCCCATGGAGCTGGCCCAGCCCTTCGGCGTGCAGGACTGGAAACGCGGCGAGTGCGAGCCGGTTCCCGGCAAGAGTCTCCCGCTGCTGAAGGTGGTGGAGCGGGACTACGCCAACACCTACAAGAAGTTCACCTCGCTGGGCCCGCTGATGACCAGGCTCGGCAACAACGTCAAGGGCATCGACTGGGATACCCAGGACGAGTACGAGCACCTGAAGCACCACAACCGCACCATCCAGGAGGACGGCGTCTCCAAGGGCATGCCGCAGCTGGAGGACGACATCGCGGTTTGCGACACGGTCCTGCTGATGGCCCCGGAGACCAATGGCGAGGTGGCCCACAAGTCATGGAAGGCGCTGGGGAAGAAGACCGGCATCGACCACAACCACCTGTGCGATCCGCGCCGGGACGAGAAGATCCTCTATCGCGACATACAGGCCCAGCCACGCAAGATCATCACCGCGCCCACCTGGTCCGGGATCGAGTCCGAGGAGGTGAGCTACAACGCCGGCTGGACCAACATCCACGAGCACATCCCGTTCCGCACCCTCACCGGGCGGGCCCAGTTCTACCAGGACCACGAGTGGATGCTCGACTTCGGCGAGGGCTTCTGCGCCTACCGCCCGCCGGTGGACCTGAAGGCCCACGAGACGGTGCCCGAGGCGGTGCGCGCCAAGCCGCACCTGGTGCTCAACTGGATCACCCCCCACTCCAAGTGGGGCATCCACTCCACCTACCAGGACAACCTGCGCATGCTCACCCTGTTCCGCGGCGGCCCCTACATGTGGGTGGCCGAGGACGACGCGAAGAGCATCGGCCTCAGGGACAACGACTGGGTGGAGGCGGTGAACGCCAACGGCGCCACGGTGGCCCGCGTGGTGGTCTCCCAGCGGGTGCCGCGGGGCATGGCCATCATGTACCACGCCCAGGAGAAGAACGTGAACGTGCCGGGCTCCAACACCACCGGCAAGCGCGGCGGCATCCTCAACTCGGTGACCCGCGTGGTGGTCAAGCCCACCCACATGATCGGCGGCTACGCGCAGCTCTCCTACGGCTTCAACTACTACGGCACCGTGGGATCCCAGCGCGACGAGTACGTGGTGATCCACAAGATCGAGGACCGCGACGTGGACTGGCTGGAGCGCCCGCTCACCCCGGAGCGCGAAACGCAGCTCAACCCCGTGGGCATCGACAACTGAACGATGAGTGAGGGGTGAATGGTGAGGGATGAGGCGTACGGAGCCCACCCCAGCACTCACCCGCCATCAGGAGAACATCCATGAAGATTCGTGCACAGATCGCGATGGTCCTCAACCTGGACAAGTGCATCGGTTGCCACACCTGCTCGGTGACCTGCAAGAACATCTGGACCAACCGCAAGGGCGTGGAGTACGCCTGGTTCAACAACGTGGAGAGCAAGCCCGGCATCGGCTATCCCAAGCAGTGGGAGAACCAGGACAAGTGGCGCGGGGGCTGGAAACTGAAGAATGGCGAGCTGGAGCTCAAGGCGGGCGGCCGCGCCTCCAAGCTGCTCAACATCTTCGCCAACCCCGACATGCCGGAGATCGACGACTACTACGCGCCCTTCGACTACGACTACGCCCACCTGCAGAACGCGCCGCTGTCCGAGGCGACACCCACCGCCCGGCCCCGCTCCCAGATCGACGGCTCGCGGATGGAGAAGATCCAGTGGGGGCCCAACTGGGAGGATGATCTCGCCGGCGAATTCGCCGAGCGCGCCCGCGATCCGAACTTCGCCGACATCGAGAAGCAGATGTACGGCCAGTTCGAGAACACCTTCCACATGTACCTGCCGCGGCTGTGCAACCACTGCCTCAATCCGGCCTGTGTCGCATCCTGCCCCGCCGGCTCCATCTACAAGCGCGAGGAGGACGGCGTGGTGCTGGTTGACCAGGACAAGTGCCGCGGCTGGCGCATGTGCATCAGCGGCTGCCCTTACAAGAAGGTCTACTACAACTGGGAGTCGGGCAAGTCGGAGAAGTGCATCCTCTGCTACCCGCGCATCGAGTCGGGCCTGCCCACCGCCTGCGCCGAGTCCTGCGTGGGGCGCATCCGCTACATGGGCGTCATCCTCTATGACGCCGACAGGATCGGCACCGCCGCTTCCACGGAAAATCCCAAGGGGCTCTACGAGGCCCAGCAAGGGGTTTTCTGCGATCCCAACGATCCGGAGATCATCGAGCAGGCACGCCGCGACGGCATTCCCGAGAGCTGGATCACCGCGGCCCGGAACTCCCCGGTGTGGAAGATGGCCATGGAGTGGAAGATCGCCTTCCCCATCCACCCGGAGTTCCGCACCCTGCCCATGATGTGGTACGTGCCGCCCCTCTCGCCCGTGCAGAGCCAGCTCGACCAGGGCAATCTGCCCACCGGCGAGGACGGTGTCATCCCCACCGCCGAGGCGCTGCGCTTCCCCGCCCGCTACCTGGCCAACCTGCTCACCGCCGGCGACACAGCCCCCATCATCAGCGCGCTCAACCGGCTCATCGCCATGCGCAGCCACCAGCGCTCGAAGCGGGTGGAGGGCTCCGGCAACGCCGCCGTGCTGGAACGGGTGGGGCTGACCGAGGCGGAGGCCGAGGAGATGTACCGCTACCTGGCCATCGCCAACTATGAGGATCGCTTTGTCATTCCCACCTCGCACGAGGAGATGCGCCAGGAGGATCCCTACGCCTTCCAGGGCCAGATGGGGTTCGGGCCCGGCAACAGCAGCGCCTACGGCATCGATGCGGGCGAGGGCTTCAGCCTCTTCCCCACCCGCCGTACCCGCTCGGAGGTGCCCCTCACCTTCGTGCCGCCGCCGAGCAAGGAAACCGAGAAGGCCTGAGGAGGAGAGATCATGCAACTCTATACCGTCATTGCCCGCCTGCTGGACTATCCCGACGAGCTCCTCCATGGCCATCTCGGCGCGTTGCAGGAGTGGCTCCACGATGAGCCCGATATCGCCGCAGAGGACCGCGCCGTGGTATCCGAGCTGGTGGCCTGGATGAGCTCGCAGCCGCTGCTGGCCCTCCAGGGACACTACGTGCAGACCTTCGACATGGCCCCGGAGCACAGCCTGCACCTGACCCACCACCTGTTCGGTGACGACCGCGGCCGCGGGCCCGCGCTGGTGGATCTCTCCGAGCACTACAAGAGTGCGGGGCTGGAGGCGATGGCCGGCGAGCTGCCCGACTACCTGCCGCTGGTGCTGGAGTACTGCTCCACCCTGGAGCCGTTCGCCGCCCGGGTCTTCCTGGGCGACGCGGCCAAGGTGATCCGGGTCCTGGCCGCCAACCTGGAGCGTGCCGGCAGCCCCTACGCCCCGGTCCTGCGCGTCATCGAGAAACACGGCCACCTGGCCCGCACCGCCGCCTGAGGAGACTCCCCATGAACCTGCACGACTTCCTGTACGGGGCCTACCCCTACCTGGCGGGAACCATTTTCCTGCTGGGCAACTGGATTCGCTTCGACCGCGAGCAGTACACCTGGAAAAGCGACTCGAGCCAGATCCTTTCCAACCGCAACATGCGCCTGGCGAGCAACCTGTTCCACGTGGGCATCATCGCCATCTTCCTCGGTCACCTGGTGGGTCTGCTGACCCCCCACGGCCTGTTCCTGGCCCTGGGCGTGTCGGACATGCTGCACCAGTACGTGGCCATCAGCGCCGGCAGCGTCTTCGGTACCCTGTGCCTCATCGGGGGGGTGCTGCTGTGGCTGCGCCGGCTCACCAATCCGCGGGTGCGTCACGTCTCCCGCCGGCGCGACATATTCGTGCTTGGCTGGATCCTGGTCACCCTGCTGCTGGGGCTCTCGACCATCCCCTTCTCCCTGCACCATGCGGCCAATGGCGACGCCTCGGTGATGGTCGCGCTCGCCGAATGGGCCCAGAGTGTGTTCACCCTGAACGCCGACCCGGACCTGCTGCGGGGCGTGGACCTGATTTTCAGAATCCACCTCTTCTTCGGCATGACCGTGTTCCTCATCTTCCCCTTCACCCGGCTGGTCCATGTCTGGAGCGTACCGCTGGGCTACCTGGGGCGGGCCTATCAGATCGTACGGCGCAAGCAGGTGCCGGCACGCTGATGCCATCCGGCGCCCCGGCGGTAATCACTGCCGGGGCGCTCCGGCCGGTTTCCCGCGCCTGACCTCCCGCCGCACAGGCAGGACAGACCCGCCGCTACCCCTTTCGTGGTAGTCACCCGCGTCTTTTAACCTGTATTGGATATACTTCTTTTCATGTTCCGGGGCTAATATCCGTCGCCAGGGGGCCGGGAAGGCGCTCCTCCAGCGCACGGGGTCCCCTCCCGGCAGACGGACAAGGAGAGCACGACCATGGCGATGCAGACCAATCCCTATGCCCACCGGATCAAGACCATCAATGTGGACGGGCGTCCCGTGGAGACCGATTCCGAAGGCTACCTGCAGGATCTCGACGAATGGTCCGAGGCCTTCGCCGTCGCCCTCGCCGCGGAGGAGGGCCTGGATCTCACCGACGAGCACTGGGAGGTGATCCGCTTCATCCGCGACTACCATGAGCGGAACCACATCCAGGCCCAGGTGCGCCACATGGTCCAGCATTTCCGCAAGGCATGGGGCCCCGAGCGCGGCAACAACCACTACCTGCACGATCTCTTCCCCCGGGGCGGTCCGCAGAAGCAGGGCAACCGCCTGGCCGGGATCCGCCGCACCAAGGGCGAGCACTGAGTTCCGGATAAAGGATGAAAGATACAAGATGAAAGGGCTGAATTAGCTTCACCCTTCATCCTTCATCCTTTATCTTTCATCTTATGAAACCGATACGCATATTCCGCCACGTGGCCTGCGAGGGTCCCGGCTACCTTGCCACCTTTCTCGACCGGGCCGGCATTCCCTGGGAACTGGTGGCCGTGGACGCGGGCGAGGCCATTCCTGACACGTTGACGGACGTCTCCGGGTTGGTGTTCATGGGCGGGCCCATGAGCGTCAACGATCCCCTGTCCTGGATCGGCGCCGAGCTGACCCTGATCCGCCAGGCGTCGGACACGGGTATACCGGTCCTCGGCCACTGTCTCGGTGGCCAGCTGATCGCCAAGGCGCTGGGCGGCGCGGTGGGGCCGAACGCGGTGCGGGAGATCGGCTGGCACCCGGTGGAGCGGTTGCCGGACACCCACGCCTGGCTGGAGGGGCTGCCGGCCGCTTTCACGGCCTTCCACTGGCACGGCGAAACCTTTTCCCTCCCGGCCGGGGCCGTGCCCCTGCTACGCAGCGTGCACTGTGAAAACCAGGCCTTCGCCATCGGCAACACCCTCGCGCTCCAGTGTCACGTGGAAATGACCGCCCCGATGGTGCGCGAGTGGGCCGCGCTCTACCGCAATGAACTGGACGATCCCTCACCCGCGGTCCAGGATGCCGGAGAGATGCTCGCGAATATCGAGGACCGCGTGGCCGGGCAGCAGACCGCCGCTGATCGCCTCTACCATCGGTGGCTGCGCCCCATCACCGACTGACACCCCCAACCCCAGGGACAGGCCGGAGGAGACGACATGAGCCGGGAATCGGACCGCAGACTGGCCGAGCGGGTGCGCAGCGCCTGCATCGAGGCGGCGCTCGCCGGCTATGAAAACGCCTCCATCTCGGGGCTGTGCCATGAAGGCGCCTGGGAGGCGGCCATAAGCGCCATCCGCATGGTCGACCTCGACGAGATGCTGGTGAGCCGGACCGACTCTCCCGGCAAGCCGTAACGCCCCGGCCTGAAGCGGCCCGTGGTTCGCTATCAGCCGGGCGCCGCCGGTGACCCCGCCATCACCGCATCGTGAAATTTGCGTTTTCCTCCACCGCCGCCCCGCCCTCCGCTCGCCGCCGGCCCTCCCACAGGGTCGCTTCCCGTGCATGAATCCGCTGCTTGCGGGTCTCCTGACGCAGGCGGGCAATCCGCCGCCGTTGACAATTATCAATATACATGTGGTCGGGTTTCCAACATATTCGAGAATCCGCCATTACCGCGAATAGGCGCGGGGGGATGCCGGCACTCCATTTTCGTCCTACCACCCTGAAAGTTATTGATTCATGCATTGCAACATACAAAATACTTATTTCGAAAAACATAATATTTGATTTCAACGCTGTTCAAATGCCCTCTAGGATGCCTGGTGCCAATAGTTTTACCGACTGGGAGTCAGTCCGGTTTTGGCGCAGGACGGTCCATGAACTGGCCGACTCCCGGAAACAAAACAGATCCCTGATTCAGCAACGTCAGGGTGCCAGGTCTTTATTCGGGGGAGGATTCGAATGGTCATCGGACTGTCGCTGGTGCTTGGATGTGCAATCCTGGCGCTGGCCTATGGAGTGTTTACCGCACGCTGGGTCAACGCCCAGCCCGCCGGTGATGAGGCCATGCGCCGCATCGCCCATGCCATCGAGGTCGGTGCCAGCGCCTATCTCCGACGCCAGTACACCACCATCGGCATGGTCGGCCTGCTGCTGTTCGTCGTTCTCTACGTGCTGCTGGGTGCTCCCACCGCCTGGGGTTTCGCCATCGGTGCGGTGCTCTCCGGCGCCGCCGGCTTCATCGGCATGAACGTGTCGGTGCGCGCCAACGTGCGCACCACCGAGGCTGCCAAGCAGGGGCTCAACCCGGCCCACCAGGTCGCCTTCCGCGGCGGCGCGGTCACCGGACTGCTGGTGGTGGGCCTCGCGCTGCTGGGCGTGGGCGGCTACTACAGTGTGCTGGTCGCCGGCACCGACGCCGGGGAAACGGTCCGCCTCGCCCCCCTGGTTGGGCTGGCCTTCGGCGGCTCCCTCATCTCCATCTTCGCCCGCCTCGGCGGCGGCATCTTCACCAAGGGCGCCGACGTGGGCGCGGACCTGGTGGGCAAGGTGGAAGCCGGCATTCCCGAGGACGACCCGCGCAACCCCGCCGTCATCGCCGACAACGTGGGTGACAACGTGGGCGACTGCGCCGGCATGGCCGCGGACCTGTTCGAGACCTACGCCGTCACCCTCATCGCAACGATGATGCTGGGCGCGCTGTCCATGGCCGATGCCGGGCCGAATGCCGTCCTCTACCCGCTGGTACTGGGCGGCGTCTCCATCATCGCCTCCATCGTCGGCACCTTCTTCGTCTCTGTCGGGCCCGACGGCAAGGTGATGCGCGCCCTCTACCGGGGACTGATCGTATCCGGACTGCTCGCCGCGGCGGCCTTCTATCCTGTCACCGCCTGGCTGATGGGGGATGCCACCGGATTCTCCGTGGGCGACCTCTACGGTTCGGCGCTGGTGGGCCTGGCGGTGACCGCCGCCATCGTGGTCATCACCGACTACTACACCGCCACCGGCTTCCCGCCCGTGCGCCACCTGGCCGCCGCCTCCACCACGGGCCACGCCACCAACATCATCGCCGGACTGGCACTGTCCATGCGGTCCACCGCCGGTCCTCTGCTGGTCATCTGCGCCGGCATCTGGGGTGCCTACGCCCTGGCCGGTCTCTACGGCATCGCGGTGGCGGCCACGGCCATGCTCTCCATGACCGGCATCGTGGTGGCAACCGACGCCTACGGCCCCATCACCGACAACGCCGGCGGCATTGCCGAGATGGCCGAGTTGCCCAAGGAGATCCGCAACACCACCGACGCCCTGGACGCGGTGGGCAACACCACCAAGGCGGTCACCAAGGGCTACGCCATCGGATCGGCGGGTCTGGCGGCCCTGGTGCTGTTCGCCGACTACACCCGCGAACTGAGCGTCCACACCGGAGCCCAGACCACCTTCGACCTCTCCAACCACCAGGTAATCATCGGCCTGTTCATCGGCGGGCTCATTCCCTACCTGTTCGGCGCCATGGCCATGGAGTCCGTGGGCCGCGCCGCCGGCGCGGTGGTGCGCGAGGTGCGGCGGCAGTTCCGGGACATCCCCGGCATCATGGAGCGCACCACCGAGCCCGACTACTCCCGCGCAGTCGACCTGCTCACCAAGTCGGCCATCCGCGAGATGATCGTTCCCTCCCTGCTGCCGGTGGCGGTTCCGCTGCTGGTGGGCCTGCTGCTGGGTCCCCAGGCTCTGGGCGGCGTTCTCCTCGGCTCCATCGTCACCGGCCTGTTCGTCGCCATCTCCATGACCACCGGCGGCGGCGCCTGGGACAACGCCAAGAAGTTCATCGAGGACGACAACCACGGCGGCAAGGGTTCCGAGGCCCACAAGGCCGCGGTTACAGGCGACACCGTGGGCGACCCCTACAAGGACACCGCGGGACCCGCCATCAATCCGCTCATCAAGATCATCAACATCGTGGCGTTGCTGATCGTACCTTTGCTATAAATGAGCACGGCGCAACCATAACCGGTATTTATAAATAACGAGGGAGAGACGCCCATGGCAAAAGTACGCGTACAGATCGCACCCGAGGTGGAGTTCAAGATGGAAGTGGAGGTCGAGGGCGTGGACCCCACCACCCGGGACTACGACGTCCAGCAGCACAAGACCAAGGTCTACGCGGAATTCGAGCGTCGGCTGAAGGAGGCCTTCCCCGAAGGCCTCCTGATCCACAGCTTCGAATTCGGCCTCGATCGCGGCTGGCACGATGAACTGAAGGAAGAGTGAATCCCCCCGCCCCGCCGTCGACGATGACGGCGGGGCATCCGTTCCGGTGAACCATCCCCCGCCCGTGCAGTCTCTGGAGTAGATCCAGTACACTGCTGCCAAACCAATCATTCGGGAGAGGGTATGGGCCGATTCAACCCCATCGCCGCACTGGGCGCCGGCATCCTGGCGCTGCTCACCACCGCCGCCCCGGCCATCGGGGCTACCGCCAGCCATGGACTGGCGATGCACGGGGACCTCAAGTACGGCCCCGGCTTCACCCACTTCGACTATGCCCGTCCCGACGCCCCCAAGGGCGGCGACGTGCGCCTCGCGGCCGTGGGCACCTACGACACCCTCAACCCCTTCACCCTCAAGGGTTTGTCCGCCTCCGGCCTGGGCCGGCTCTTCGATACCCTCACGATACGATCCGACGATGAGGCGTTCTCCGAGTACGGACTGCTGGCGGAGACCATCGAGATCCCGGAAGACCGCTCCTGGGTCGCCTACACCCTGCGCCCCGGGGCGCGCTTTCACGACGGTTCCCCGGTCACGCCGGAGGATGTCATCTTCTCCTTCAACACCCTGAAGGAGAAGGGGCACCCCTTCTACCGCGCCTACTACGGCAGCGTCGCCAAGGCGGAGAAGGTGGGGGACAGGAAGGTGAAGTTCACCTTCGACGCCGGCGAGAACCGCGAGTTGGCCCTCATCATCGGCCAGCTACCGGTCCTCTCCCGGGCCGACTGGGAGGGCAAGGACTTCGCCGCCACCACCCTGGAGGCGCCGCTCGGCAGCGGCCCCTACGAGGTGGCCGCCTCGGACCCGGGGCGCTCCATCACCTACCGGCGGGTGGCGGACTACTGGGGTCGGGACCTGCCGGTCAACCGCGGACGGGACAACTTCGACACCATCCGTGTCGACTACTACCGCGACGCCACCGTGGCGCTGGAGGCCTTCAAGGCCGGGGAGTACGACTTCCGGCTGGAGAACACGGCCAAGAACTGGGCCACCGCCTACGACGTTCCCCCCGTGGATGAGGGACTCATCAAGCTCGAGGAGATCCCCAACGAGCAGCCGACCGGTATGCAGGCCTTCGTCTACAATACCCGCCGCGAGCTGTTCAGCGATCCCCGGGTGCGCGAGGCCCTGGCCTATGCCTTCGATTTCGAGTGGACCAACAAGAACCTCTTCTATGGCGCCTACGCCCGCACCCGCAGCTACTTCTCCAACTCGGAGCTGGCGGCCCGCGGCCTGCCCTCCCCCGGCGAGCTGAAGGTGCTGGAGCCCTACCGCGGCAAGGTGCCCGAGGCCGTCTTCACCACGGCCTACGAGCCGCCGGCCAGCGATGGCAGCGGCAACATCCGCGGCAACCTGCGCAAGGCCACGGAACTGCTCCGGCAGAGCGGCTGGGAGGTCCGCGGACAGCAGCTGGTGAACAGCGCCACCGGCAGGCCCTTCAGCTTCGAGATCCTGCTCGTGAACCCCGCCTTCGAGCGGGTGGTACTGCCCTTCGTCCGCAACCTCGAGCGGCTCGGCATCGAGGCCCGGGTGCGCACCGTGGACACCACCCAGTACCAGAACCGCATCAACGACTTCGATTTCGACATAATCGTTGATGTCTTCGGGCAGTCCCTCTCCCCGGGCAACGAGCAGCGCGACTTCTGGTCCTGCGAGGCCGCCAAGACGCCGGGCAGCCGCAACACCGCCGGCGTCTGCGACCCCGTGGTCGATGCGCTGGTGGAAAAGGTCATCAGCGCCACGGACCGGCAGGCGCTCATCGATCGCACCCGCGCGCTCGACCGGGTCCTGCAGTGGGGCTTCTACGTCATCCCCAACTGGCACACCCGCGTCTACCGCGTCGCCTACTGGAACAAGTTCTCCCGCCCCGCGGTGACCCCCAGGTACGACCTCGGCTTCGGCTTCTGGTGGGTGGACCCCGACAAGGCCGCCGCCCTGGCCGCCAGGCGCGGGAAGTGATGCCAGAATGGACAGGATTATCCGGACAAAAGATCAAAAACTTTGTTATCCGCAGATTGCGCAGATTAGAAAAAACAGGACTGGAGTCGCTGTTCATTCGAAAGCGCCGCATGCCCACCTGCGGGTTTGCACTTGTTAACCCATAACAGCAACACATGTGACAGCCCCGGGTTTCTTGGCATCATCCGGAATCTGCGTAATCTGTGTAATCTGTGGACAAAAGGATTTTGCTTGATCCTGAAAAATCCTGTTCATCCTGTTAATCCTGTCTATTCAGAACAATGCTCGCCTACATTCTCCGGCGCCTGCTGCTGATCATCCCGACGCTGTTCGGCATCATGGTGCTGAACTTCATCATCGTGCAGGCGGCGCCCGGCGGACCGGTCGAGCGGCTCATCGCCGAGATCAAGGGCACCGGCGTGGAAGCCACGGCGCGGGTGGGCGGCAGCAGCGTGGGCGAGACCGGCGGACGCATCTCCAGCACCGGGGAGCCCTCCCAGTACCGCGGCGCGCAGGGCCTGGACCCGGAGCTCATCAAGGAGATCGAGAAGCTTTACGGCTTCGACAAGCCGCCCTGGGAGCGCTTCTGGGGGATGATCGGCAACTACGTCCGCTTCGATTTCGGTGACAGCTTCTATCGCGACCAGTCGGTGGTGGATCTCGTCATCGACAAGATGCCCGTGTCCATCTCGCTGGGGCTGTGGACCACGATCCTGGTCTACCTCATCTCCATTCCGCTCGGCATCGCCAAGGCGGTGCGCGACGGCAGCCGCTTCGACGTCTGGACCTCGGCGGTGGTGATCGTGGGCTACTCCATTCCCGGCTTCCTGTTCGCCGTGCTGCTGGTGGTGCTCTTCGCCGGCGGCAGCTTCCTCGACTGGTTCCCCCTGCGCGGGCTGGTATCCGAGAACTGGGAGGATCTCGCCTGGCCGGCGCGCATCGCCGACTACTTCTGGCACATCACCCTGCCGGTGCTGGCCATGACCATCGGCGGCTTCGCCGGCCTCACCATGCTCACCAAGAACTCCTTCCTGGAGGAGATCAACAAGCAGTACGTGGTCACGGCCAAGGCCAAGGGGCTGGACGAGCGCCGGGTGCTCTACGGCCACGTCTTCCGCAACGCCATGCTGATCGTGGTGGCGGGCTTTCCCAGCGCGTTCGTGAGCATCCTGTTCACCGGCTCGCTGCTGATCGAGGTGATCTTCTCCCTCGACGGCCTGGGGCTGCTGGGCTTCGAGGCGGCCATCAACCGTGACTACCCGGTCATGTTCGGCACCCTCTACTTCTTCACCCTGCTGGGGCTGCTGCTGAACCTGGCCGGTGATCTGATGTACGTGGTGATCGACCCGCGCATCGACTTCGAGAGCCGGGAGGTGTGATGTGGATGTGAGGGGTGTGGCGTCAGTGAGGCGTAGGATGGGCAAAGGAGCGGAGCGACGTGCCCATCATGATGCACTCGACGGGCACGCTGCGCTTTGCCCATCCTACGGGCGGGAGACAACAGGCAGCCGGTCGCTGGAGATTTCCAAATGGCCCTGAGCCCCCTGAACCAGCGCCGGCTCCACAGCTTCCGCGCCAACCGCCGCGGCTGGTGGTCGCTGTGGATTTTCCTGCTGCTGTTCACCCTGAGCCTGTTCGCGGAGTTCATCGCCAACGACAAGCCGCTGCTGGTGCGCTATGACGGCGGCTGGTACTTCCCGGTGGTGCAGGAGTACGCCGAGGTCACCTTCGGCGGCGAGTTCGCCACCGAGGCGGACTATCGCGATCCCTACGTCCAGACCCTGATCAACGCCAAGGGCTGGATGATCTGGCCGCCCATCCGCTACAGCTACCAGACCATCAACTACGATCTCCCTGTCCCCGCCCCGTCCCCGCCCTCGACGGAAAACTGGCTCGGCACCGACGACCAGGGACGGGACGTGCTGGCGCGGCTCATCTACGGCTTCCGCATCTCGGTGCTGTTCGGCCTGGCGCTGACGCTGGCCAGTTCCGTCATCGGCGTGGCCGCCGGCGCCGTGCAGGGCTACCTGGGGGGCTGGACCGATCTTCTGTTCCAGCGCTTCATCGAGATCTGGTCGGGACTGCCGGTGCTCTACCTGCTCATCATCCTGGCCAGCGTGGTGGAGCCCAACTTCTGGTGGCTGCTGGGTCTGATGCTGCTGTTCTCGTGGATGACCCTGGTGGGGGTGGTGCGGGCGGAATTCCTGCGCGGACGCAACTTCGACTACGTCCGTGCCGCCCGGGCGCTGGGGGTGAACAAGCTGACCATCATGTTCCGCCATGTTCTGCCCAACGCCATGGTGGCCACCTTCACCTTCCTGCCCTTCATCCTCAACGGGTCCATCACCACCCTGACCTCGCTGGACTTCCTCGGTTTCGGCCTGCCTCCCGGCTCGCCCTCGCTGGGCGAACTGCTGGCCCAGGGCAAGTCCAACCTGCAGGCGCCCTGGCTGGGCATCACCGCGTTCACCGTGCTGGCGCTGATGCTGAGCCTGCTCATCTTTGTGGGCGAAGCCGCCCGCGACGCCTTTGATCCGCGCAAGACCACGGTATGAAAGCCCTGACTTCCCATCCACGGATGACACAGATTTCGCCGATTTCCGTGTGTAAAGCGGCAACGGGACGGGTGGATCCGTTCGCCGCCGCCCATGGCGTCAGGCGCAATCCGCCCACAATACATTCCAATCCATGCAATCTGCGCAATCTGTGGAGAGAAAGTCATGCCGGCGCCACGAGCAACGGGGGGCATCATGGCTGAGCTGCTGCTGGAGGTGGACGACCTGTCGGTGAGTTTCGACACGCCGGGGGGAACGGTGGAGGCGGTCAGGGGGGCCTCCTTCAGCATCCGCCGCGGGGAAACAATGGCGCTGGTGGGCGAGAGCGGCTCGGGCAAGTCGGTCACGGCCCTGTCCCTGCTCCAACTGCTGCCCTACCCCCGCGCCCGCCATCCCTCCGGCAGCATCCGCTTCCTGGGCCAGGAGCTGATGGGAGCCTCGCCGGGGACCCTGCGCTCCATCCGCGGCGATCGCATCAGCATGATCTTCCAGGAGCCCATGACCTCGCTGAACCCGCTGCACACCATCGAGAAGCAGATCGGCGAGACCCTCCAGCTGCACAAGGGGCTGCGCCCCGCCCAGGCCCGGGAGCGCATCCTGGACCTGCTGCGGCTCGTGGGGCTGCCGGAGGCGGAAAAGCGCCTCAACGCCTACCCGCACCAGCTCTCCGGCGGCCAGCGCCAGCGGGTGATGATTGCCATGGCGCTGGCCAACGAGCCCGATCTGCTCATCGCCGACGAGCCCACCACCGCCCTGGATGTGACCATCCAGGCCCAGATCCTGGAACTGCTGCAGGATCTGCGCGAGCGGCTGGGCATGGCGCTGCTGCTCATCACCCACGATCTGGGCGTGGTGCACAAGGTGGCGGACCAGCTGTGTGTCATGCAGGGCGGCGAAATCGTGGAATCCGGACCGGTGGCGCAGGTCTTCGCGGCCCCCGCCCATCCCTACACCAGGCGCCTGCTCGCCTCCGAGCCCGGCGGCCACCCCGTGGAGGCGCCGGCCGACGCCCCCGTGCTGCTGGAGGCCGAGTCGATCAAGGTCTGGTTCCCCATCAAGCGCGGCTTCCTGCGCCGCACGGTGGACCACGTGAAGGCGGTGGACGGCATCTCGCTGACGGTGCGTGAGGGGCATACCGTGGGCATCGTGGGCGAGAGCGGCTCGGGCAAGACCACCCTGGGGCTGGCCCTCCTGCGGCTGGAATCGAGCCGCGGCAGCATCCGTTTCGACGGCCGCGAACTGCAGGGTCTCAAGAGCCGGACCCTGCGTCCCCTGCGGCGGGAGATGCAGATCGTCTTCCAGGATCCCTTCGGCTCCCTGAGCCCGCGCATGTCGGTGGGCCAGATTATCGAGGAGGGCCTGCGGGTTCACGGACTCGGCGGCACGGCGGTCGAGCGCGATCGCCTGATCGGCCAAGCCCTGGAGGAGGTGGGGCTGGAGCCCGGGAGCCGCCACCGCTACCCCCACGAGTTCTCCGGGGGCCAGCGCCAGCGCATCGCCATCGCCCGGGCCATGGTGCTGAAGCCCCGGCTGCTGGTTCTCGATGAGCCCACCTCCGCGCTGGACCGTTCGGTGCAGGCCCAGATCGTCGACCTGCTGCGGACGCTCCAGACGCGCCACCGCCTCGCCTACCTCTTCATCAGCCACGATCTCAAGGTGGTACGCGCCCTCAGCGACGAAATCCTGGTGATGCGGGCCGGCGAGGTGGTGGAACAGGGCCCGGCGCGGCGCATCTTCAACACCCCCCAAGCGCCCTACACCCGCGCCCTGCTCGCCGCGGCCTTCGACCTGGAGACGACCGGGGGGCCGGATATGGCGACCTAGGGCATAGTCGCCGGGTAGGCTCCTGGGTTAAAATCCAGCGCTGCGAAATGCCGGTGAACAGGCATCAACAAACAGAGCAGCGGGACAGGCAGTTGGAGCGGTCGGTGTGTACTGCGTCGCGGCACACCACAAGGATGGTGCGCCGGCAGGCGCCGTATCACGAGGCCCCACTGCCCATGAGTTTTCTGGATCGTATCCGCGCCTGCAACACCTATGACCTCAGCAATTACACTCCCTTCTGTATCGATCGTCACCTGGTCGGCTGGATTCGTCCGGTGGTGCGGGATCTCCTCGCCGAATGGCCCGATGTATTCACAATCAGGCCCGATCATGTCGGCATCGAACGCCATTTGAACACCATCCAACAGAGAACCGCGGCCATTGACCGGCTCACTCGCATTCTGGTCAGGCGCGGTGTCATTCCGCGCTGGCACGGCGAGCGCTATCCGGTCACCGCCGCGGACCGGCTCCGACCCTTCCTGCTCATCGATCGCGACGCCGCGCCCCTTTACGGGGTCCGCTCCTACGGCCAGCACCTCAACGGCTTCGTCCGCACACGGGAGGGGATCAGGCTGTGGGTGGCCCGACGGGCCGCCGACAAGGCCTCCTACCCGGGGATGCTCGACAACCTGGTGGCGGGGGGGCTCCCCTATGGCGTTGCCCTGGCCGACAACCTGGCCAAGGAGTGCTGGGAGGAGGCGGCGATTCCACCGCCCCTGTCGGCCCGGGCGCAGCCGGTGGGTGCCGTCTCCTACTGCTGGGAGACCGCCGGGGGGCTGAAGCCGGATGTGTTGTTCACCTATGACCTGGAGCTGCCGGAGAGTTACACTCCCCGCTGTACCGATGGCGAGGTGGAGTCCTTCGAGCTATTACCGCTGGAGCGGGTGGCCGAGATGGTGCAGAACAGCACCGACTTCAAGCCCAACTGCAACCTGGTCATCATCGACTTCCTGATCCGGCACGGCGTCATCAGCCCCGACGACCCAGACTACCTGGAGCTGGTGACCGGCCTGCGGCGGCCGTTGAACCTCGCCGCACTGCATGAGAAACGCCCACTTACACAGCCATGACAACGTACCATCACCGCCTTTTCCCGTTGTTCCTGTCGGGGCTTTTCGCCCTGCTGCTTGCCGTTGGGTCGCCCGCCGCCATCGCTGCCGACAGTCCCTGGCTGCGTTCGGCCAAGGGCCTGGTGCTGAACCTTGAGGACGGTAGCGAGTTGTACGCCAAGGAGGCGGACACGCCGACGCCCATCGCCTCGCTGACCAAGCTCATGACCGCGATGGTGATCATCGATGCCGGGCTCAACCTGGAGGAGCCCGTCGTGGTCACCCGCGCCGACCGTGACCGCATCCGCGGCAGCAGCTCACGTCTGCTGCCGGGCACCAGCGTCTCGCGCCGTGTCCTCCTGCTGCTGGCGCTCATGGCCTCGGAGAACCGTGCGGCCAACGCCCTGGCACGCACCTATCCCGGCGGTACCCCGGCCTTCGTGGCCGCGATGAACCGCAAGGCGCAGGGGCTGGGTCTGAGCCAGACGAAGTTCGCCGATCCCGCCGGCCTGGACAGCGACAATATCTCCACGGCCCGGGATCTGGCCCGCCTCGTCCGCACGGCCATGGACTATCCCCTCATTCGCCAGTACACCACCACCTGGGAGCACGAGGTGGCGGTGGGCAAGGGCAAGAACCGGCAGGTCATCCGCTTCCGCAACACCAACCGCTTGCTGCGCAACGAAAGCTGGGACATCGCCCTGAGCAAGACCGGCTACATTTCCGATTCGGGCCGCTGCCTGGTCATGCAGGCGCGCATCGCGGGTGAACCGGTCATCCTGGTGCTGCTCGACTCCTGGGGCAAGCTGAGCCCTTTGGGCGACGCCAACCGCGTGCGCAAGTGGATGGAGAAACACCGCCGGGATACCTGAGTCTTTCGACTTGAGTGACCCATGACCTGACTCGCCACAGAGGACACAGAGAGCGCGGAGAAGCAGCTCTATGGCCCTGTGCCGGGACCCGGCGCCATCCTCCAGAACCGTACCCGCGCAGGGTCATTCCACGGAAAATTCCCGGTGACATCTGTGCCCTCTGTGCCATCTGTGGCGATATACCGCAGCGCGACGGGTTCATTCGCCACAGAGAACACCGGGGGCGCTGAGAAGAAACCGCATGGCACCCTGTCCGGAACCGGTGGCATCATGCCCCCGCTCAGACGCGCCGGGCCGTTTCCGGAACCTGTCCTCGGGGTTCTCTGTGACCTCTGTGGCAATCACAACTGTCCGTCCTGGACGATGAATTCAAGGAGCTGACCATGGAATTGCGCGATCCCGACCTGTTCCGCAGCCGTGCCTACCTGGACGGGGCGTGGGTCGGTGCCGACGACGGCGCCACCTTCCCGGTCACCAATCCCGCCAACGGCGCGATGCTCGGCCAGGTCCCGGACATGGGCGCCGCCGAGACCCGCCGGGCCATAGCCGCCGCCGAAGGCGCCTGGCCCGCCTGGCGGGCGCTGACCGCAAAGGCCCGCGCCGTCCTGCTGCGGCGCTGGTTCGAACTCATCATGGCCAACCAGGATGACCTGGCGCTGCTGATGACCACCGAGCAGGGCAAGCCGCTGGCCGAGGCCCGGGGCGAGGTGGCCTACGGCGCCTCCTTCGTGGAGTGGTTCGCCGAGGAGGGGAAACGCGTCTACGGGGACACCATCCCCGCCCACGCGCCGGACAAGCGCCTGCTGGTGCTCAGGGAGCCGGTCGGTGTGGTGGCGGCCATCACCCCCTGGAACTTTCCCCTGGCGATGATCACCCGCAAGGTGGCCCCGGCCCTGGCCGCCGGCTGCACGGCGGTGGTCAAACCCGCCGAGGACACCCCCTTCTCGGCGCTGGCGCTGGCGGTACTGGCCGAACGGGCCGGCATCCCCGCCGGGGTGTTCAACGTCATCACCGGCAACGCCGAGGCCATCGGCGCCGAGCTCACCGGCAACCCGGCGGTGCGCAAGCTCTCCTTCACCGGCTCCACCGAGGTGGGAAAGCTGCTGATGCACCAGTGCGCCGGAACCGTGAAGAAGCTGTCGCTGGAGCTGGGCGGCAACGCCCCTTTCATCGTCTTCGACGACGCCGACCTGGACGCCGCCGTGGCGGGTGCGCTGGCCTCCAAGTACCGCAACTCCGGCCAGACCTGCGTGTGCGCCAACCGGATGCTGGTGCAGGAGGGCATCTACGACGCCTTCGCCGAGAAGCTGGCCGCCGCGGTGCGGGATCTGCAGGTGGGCCCGGGGACCGAGCCGGGCAGCCAGCAGGGGCCCCTCATCAACAGCGCGGCGCTGGAGAAGGTGGAGGGGCTGCTGGCCGACGCCGTGGACAAGGGGGCCCGCGTACTCACCGGCGGCCACCGCCACGCCCGCGGCGGCACCTTCTTCGAGCCCACGGTGGTCTGCGACGTGACGCCCGAGATGCGCATGACCCGGGAGGAGATCTTCGGCCCGGTGGCGCCGCTCTACCGCTTTTCCACCGAGGCCGAGGCGTTGCGGATGGCCAACGACACCCGCTACGGCCTGGCCGCCTACTTCTACAGCCGCGACATCGGTCGGATCTGGCGCGTTTCCGAGGGGCTCGAATACGGCATCGTGGGCATCAACGAGGGCATCATCTCCACAGAGGTGGCCCCTTTCGGCGGCATGAAAGAGTCGGGCATCGGCCGTGAGGGCTCCCGTTACGGCATCGACGAGTTCCTGGAGATCAAGTACCTCTGCCTGGGCGGCATCGATCGCTGAGCGGAACGCTCCCGCAGGCCCGTGGCGGGGCCGATGCGGGTAGTACGCGACAGCCCGTAGCCGGGCCCGTGAATGACCGGCGTCCATGCGTCTGCCGCTGCCCACCGTTCCCCGGGGTACCATCCCCAGGGAACCTGTTCCGGGCCCCTGCTGCCAATTGTCCGCGGCGCAGGCCGCCATGCTGGAAACCGACTGCCAGGAGGAATCCGGCGCAGCCATGTCCTTGGAACATTTCGTACAGAGCGATGGCTACCTGGCCGTCCTGACCGGCACCTTCCTCGAGGGCGAGACCATTCTGGTGCTGGGCGGGATGGCCGCCAAGCTCGGCCACCTCCGGCTGCCGGGCGTCATTGCCGTGGCCTTTGCCGGCACCCTGGCCGGCGATCAACTCCACTTCCACCTGGGACGCCGGCATGGCCCCGCACTGCTCGCCCGCCACCCGGCCTGGCAGGCGCGGGCCGGGCAGGTCCAGGCCCTCCTCGGCCGGCATCCGGACATGGTCATCCTCGGCTTCCGGTTTCTCTACGGGCTGCGTACCGTCACCCCGTTCATCATCGGTATGAGCGGAATTTCCGGTCTGCACGTTCTGCTCCTCAACGCCCTCGGCGCGGCGGGCTGGGCGGTGGTCGTCGGCAGCCTGGGCTATCTGTTCGGCCATGGGCTGGAGGTCATCCTGGGCGATCTCCACCGCTACGAGCTGGAGGCGATGGCCGCCACGGGCGTCGTCGGCGGCCTGGTCTGGCTAGGAGACCGGCTGTACCGGCGGAACCGGCCGCGCTGATGCGGCTGCTACACTGGAAGGTGGAGAGGGAGGGTCTTCCTTGAGCTACTTCACCAAGCGCTACCACCCGCCGGGCACCCTGCCCGGCACGCTGCGGCCGGCGATCGCCGAGGCGCCGCTGATCTTCACCCTGGTGGACTACGATGCGGCCGACATCACCGAAATCAAGGATGCCCGGCCCGAGGACTGCCGCCCCTTCATGGATCGCGACAGCGTCACCTGGATACACATCCAGGGCCACGCCGCCCCCGAAGTCCTCGGTGAACTGGGGGAGATGTTCCGGCTCCATCCCCTGGCGCTGGAGGACGTGCACAACACCGGGCAGCGGCCCAAGGCCGAGCTCTACGACAACCAGCTCTTCATGATCCTCAGCCGCCCACAGGGCGCCGGGGCCCAGGATGTCGGCGGACAGGTCAGCCTGTTCCTCGGCCAGGGCTACGTGGTCAGCTTCAACGACGGTCCCGACGATCCCTTCGAACCGATCCGCGCGCGCCTGCATGCCAACCAGGGCCGCATCCGCCGCCGGGGGGCCGACTACCTGCTCTACTCCCTGGTGGACCTGGTCATCGACGAGGGCTTCCCGGTCCTGGAAACCCTGGGCCTGCGCATCGAGGAGCTGGAGGAGGAAGTGCTGGAGACGCCGACCCGGGAGACCCTCGGCCGCATCCAGGCCCTCAAGCGCGAACTGCTCCTGCTCCGGCGCATGGTCTGGCCCCACCGCGAGGTGGTGAACATGATGGTGCGCGAGGATTGCGCCCTGCTCGAGGAAGGCACCCGGGTCTACCTGCGGGACTGCTACGACCACAGCATCCAGATCATGGACCTGCTGGAGAGCTACCGGGACATGACCGCCAGCATGCTGGACATCTACCTCTCCAGCGCCAGCTTCCGGCTCAACGACGTGATGCGGGTGCTCACCATAATCGCCACCCTGTTCATCCCCCTGACCTTCATCGTCGGCGTCTACGGCATGAACTTCGACCGCAACGCCGGCCCCTGGAGCATGCCCGAGCTGGGGTGGCCCTATGGCTACCTGCTGGTGTGGGGCCTGATGATCGCCATCGCCGGGGGGATGTTCATCTACTTCCGGCGCAAGGGCTGGCTCTGAGCCTTCATGCCTTGCGGGTGATTCCCTCCGCCTCCAGCCGGGCGAGGTACTCCGCCCAGTTGCGTTCCCGGTTGACCGCGAGGTCGTGGAGGGTTTCCCAGGAGTAGACGCCGGACTTGTGGCCGTCGTCGAAGAACAGGCGGATGGCGTAGCGGCCGATGGGGATGATCTCGGTGATGTTGACCCGCTCCCGGCCGCTCACCAGCTCGCCGAGGCCGCTCACCTCCACCGAGGGGGAGTGGACCCGGAGATATTCGCAGGGGAGCTCGAACACCGCCCCGTCCGGGTAGGCCAGCTCCAGGACCCGGCGCTGCTGGTGCAGCCGGATATCGGTGGGTATGTGATTCTGTTCGGTCATGGCAGTCCCGGTCCCGCGCTCCGTTCGGCAGTGGAGGACAGGTTAGGCCGCCGCGGCAGCCGCGGCAACGCCGGGATTTCCGGGGTTATTGCCGGGCCGGATTCCGGGCGTCGCATTCACCCGAAGTAGTCGGGTTCGTTGCCCGCCTGCCACTTGATGTTGCAGCCGATGCTCGGCACCTGCTCCGCCGGCACCTGCCGGCCCGCCAGCACCGCTTCCACCGCCGCACGCAGCGCCTCCCCGCTGACCGGGATGTCGTTGCCGGGGCGGCTGCCGTCGAACTGGCCGCGGTAGACCAGCCGCCGATCGCCGTCGAAGAGGAAGAAGTCCGGGGTGCAGGCAGCCCGGTAGGCCTTGGCCACCGATTGGCTCCGGTCATAGAGGTAGGGGAAGGTGTAGCCCTGGCGCCGGGCCTCCTCGGCCATGAACTCTGGCCCGTCGTCGGGATGGGTGGTGATGTCGTTGGAACTGATGCCAACCGCCGCCAGCCCCCGCTCCTGGTACTCCCGAATGAAGGCGGCCAGGTCGTGCTGCACGTGTTTCACGTAGGGACAGTGGTTGCACATGAACACCACCAGCAGGGCCGGTGCGCCGGCGAAGTCCCGGAGTCCGACCATCTTGCCGGTCAGCGGCTCGGGCAGGCTGAAATCGGGAGCCGGGGTACCCAGCTCCAGCATCGTGGACGGGGTCAGGGCCATCTGGATTCCTCCCTCGCGATCTGGCTCGACGTTCAGAGTGCATGGGTAACCCCACCGGCGCCCTGAGTCAAGGCGACGGCTTGCGAATCCATCGCGTGGATGCCGGGAGGCGATGAAACCAGGCTGCCGCACAACCGATGTCCCCGGCGACCATCTGTTCCTACCCGGACTTCTCCACGCATCGCTGCGGCTATCCCCCATCCGATCAGGCGTGTAACCTTGGCGGCCATGCAGCGACTGGAACGAACCATTGCCATCGACGACGCCACCGCGGTCTCCTCGGTCTGGCTGGTGCCGGAGAATTACCGGCCCGGCGGCGACGCCGTGGTGCTGGCCCACGGCGCCGGCACGGACATGCACGCCCCCTTCCTCAGCGCGCTGCATGAATCACTGGCCAATCGGGGCCTGCTGGCGGTGAAGTTCAATTTTCCCTACCGGGAGCAGGGCCGCAAGGCGCCGGATCGGACGCCACGGCTGGAGGCCGCCTGGCGGGCTGTGCTCGAGGCGCTGGGCCGGGACCCTCTGTCTCCGGGAAGGATATTCATCGGTGGCCGCTCCATGGGCGGGCGGATCGCCACCCATCTCGCCGCCGCGGGCGCGGCGGTCGACGGACTGGTGCTGCTCGGCTATCCTCTCCATCCGGCCGGCAGACCGGAACGGGAGCGCTCCGCCCACCTCCAGGCCATCCCCTGCCCGATGCTGTTCGTCCAGGGCAGCCGCGACCGGCTCTGCGACCTCGACCGCATGCGGCAACTCATCGCCATCCTCGAACCCCGGGCGCGATTGCATGTCATAGAGGAAGGCGATCACGGTTTCGCCGTTCCGAAACGCAGCGGACGCACCGCGCAGGAAGTGTGGACTGAAATCGAAGCGGTCGTCGCCGGCTGGATCCAGGCGCCGGAATGACCCCAGCCGGGGCGGGTTTTCACCCCGTGACGGCGGCACGTACCATACGCTGAACACTTGCTTTCCGGATCCCCGCCCCCATCTGCTGTAAGGCGAGCCGGCTGGCAGAGCCGTTCACACCCGACGAACAGAACCACCGACGAGGTATCGATGACACACCCGGCATTCGAGCACATCCGCACGGAGCACCTCCCCTCCCTCAACATCGACGTGGAGGAGTACCGGCATCGTGCCACGGGCGCGCGTCATTTCCACCTCGCCTCCGGTGACCTGAACAACGCCTTCCTGGTGGCCTTCCTGACCGTGCCCCAGGACTCGACCGGGGTGGCCCACATCCTCGAGCACACGAGCCTGTGCGGCAGCCGCAAGTACCCGGTACGGGATCCCTTCTTCATGATGATCCGCCGGTCGCTGAATACCTTCATGAACGCCTTCACCGCCAGCGACTGGACCGCCTACCCCTTCGCCAGCCAGAACCGGAAGGATTTCTACAACCTGCTCGAGGTCTACCTCGACGCCGCCTTCTTCCCTACGCTGGACGCGATGGACTTCGCCCAGGAGGGCCACCGGGTGGAGTTCGCCGTCCCCGATGATCCCTCCGGCGATCTGGTCTACAAAGGGGTGGTCTACAACGAAATGAAGGGGGCCATGAGCTCCCCCGTGCGGCGCTTGTGGGACGACCTGCAGAGCGCCCTGTTCCCCACCACCACCTACCACTACAACAGCGGCGGCGAGCCGGCGGAGATTCCGAAGCTCACCCACGCCGATCTCAAGGCCTTCCATGCCCGCCACTACCACCCCTCCAACGCCGTCATCATGACCTACGGCAGCTTCCCGGTGGAGGAACACCAGGAACGGATCGAATCCTGGGCCCTGTCACGCTTCCAGCGGCTGGAGCTGGACCTCGCCATTCCCGACGAGCGGCGCTACGGCGCACCGCAGGTGGTCGAGACCCGCTATCCGCTCGAGGGCGAGGCGGACACCCGGCGCAAGACCCACGTGGTGCTCGGCTGGCTGCTCGGCCACAGCGCCGATCTGAAGGAGGTCATGGAGGCCAATCTGCTCTCGGGCGTCCTGCTCGACCACAGCGGCTCGCCCCTGCGCCAGGCACTGGAGACCACCGGCCTGGGCACCGCGCCCTCGGAGCTGTGCGGGCTGGACGACTCCACCCGGGAAACGATCTTCGCCTGCGGCCTGGAAGGATCCGACCCGGAACAGGCGGAGGCGGTGGAGCGGCTGGTGCTGGATACCCTCGAACGGGTGGCCCGCGACGGTGTCCCCCAGGACCAGGTGGAGGCGGTGCTGCACCAGCTGGAGCTGCACCAGCGCGAGGTCGGCGGCGGCCACTTCCCCTATGGCCTGCAGCTGATGGTCAAGGCCCTGCCGGCGGTGCTGCACGGCGGCGACGCGGCAGCGATCTTGGATATCGACGCGGTGCTCAAGGAGCTGCGTGAAGCCATCCGGGATCCCGGCTACATCAGGAACCTGACCCGGCGCCTGCTCCTCGACAATCCCCACCGGGTCCGCCTGACCATGGCTCCCGACCCGGAGCTGGCCGATCGCCTCGCGGCCGAGGAGCGGGCGCGTCTGGCCACGCTCAAGGAGACGCTCGGCGAAGCCGACCGGCTGCGGATCGTGGAGCAGGCGCGCGAGCTGAAGGCACGCCAGGAACAGACAGACGATCCCGAGATCCTGCCCAAGGTGACCCTGGCGGACGTGCCCGACGAGCTGAAGATCGCCGAGGGCACCGACGCCACCATCGCCGGCACGCCGGTGGCGGCCTATGCCCAGGGCACCAATGGTCTCGTCTACCAGAGAGTGGTGGTGGACCTGCCGGAATTCCCCGACGAGCTGCTGGACGAGCTGCCCCTGTTCTGCGATCTCCTGACCGAAGTGGGTATCGGGGAGCGTGATTACCTGGATATCCAGGGGTTGCAGTCGGCGGTCACCGGCGGGATCAGCGCGGGCACCTCGGTGCGGGGCGCCATCGACGACGCCCAGTCCATCTACGGCGTCTTCACCCTCTCCGGCAAGGCGCTGGAGCGTAACCGGGATGCCCTTGCCGGTCTCCTGCAGGAGACCTTCTTCCAGGCCCGCTTCGACGAGCTGTCGCGGCTGCGCGAGCTGGTGGCCCAGGTCCGTGCCCACCGGGAATCCTCGATCACCGACAACGGCCACGGCCTGGCCATGATGGCCGCGACGGCAGGCCTGGCCCCCTGCGGCGCCCTGAGCCACCGCTGGAGCGGTCTTCAGGGTCTCAGAAGGCTCAAGACGCTGGATGACAGCCTGGACGACACATCCGCGCTGGAGGCATTTTCCGGGCGGCTCGTCGCCATCCGCGAGGCCATCGCCTCCGCCCCGCGCCAGTTCCTGGTGGTGGCCGAGGAGAGTGCGCTCGAGGGTGTGCTGAAGGGGGTGGAACGGCACTGGCAGGCGAACCCGGCCGCCACTTCCGGAAAGCTGCGCCTGGAACCGGTCAACCGGAGCATCCGGCAGGGCTGGGCGACCAATACCCAGGTGAACTTCTGCGCCAAGGCCTTCCCCACCGTCGCGCCGGAGCATCCCGACGCCGCCGCGCTGACCGTGCTCGGCCCCCTGCTCCGCAACGGCTTCCTGCACCGGGCCATCCGCGAGCAGGGCGGCGCCTATGGCGCCGGCGCCAGCTATGATCCGGACACCGCCGCTTTCCGCTTCTTCTCCTACCGGGATCCCCGCCTCGCGGAGACCCTGGGGGATTTCGATCACGGGATTCAGTGGCTGCTGGAGAACCGGATCGAGCCGCGCCTGCTGGAGGAGGCGGTGCTGGGCGTCATCGGCAGCATCGACCGTCCCGATTCCCCGGCCCGGGAGGCGATGAACGCCTTCTTCGGACGCCTGCACGGGCGCACCGCGGAGCAGCGCCGGCGTTTCCGCCGGCGGGTGCTGGAGGTGGGGCTCGATGATTTGCGCCAGGTGGCGGAGCGTTACCTGACCGGTTCCAATGCCAGTGTGGCGGTCATCTCCGACGCCAAGACGCTGGCGCGCAACGAGGCCCTCGGCCTGGAGATCGCCAATCTCTGATTCCATGCCCGGCAACCGCGTCCCGCAGCCATGAAAAGGGTCAATGCTTTGTTTTCGTGGCGCTCTTCGCGTCTTGGCGAGAGATTTATGAAATACGGGGCTAGACGGATTCCAGCCGGTGGCGCAGGTAATCGGCGAACTTTCCACCCAGTTCCGGGTGCTTGAGCGCGTACTCCACGTTCGCTTCCAGGAAGCCCAGCTTGGAGCCGCAATCATAGCGCTTGCCAGCGAACCGGTAGGCCAGTACGGCTTCCTTCTGCAGCAGCATGCTGATGGCGTCGGTGAGCTGAATCTCGCCGCCGGCACCGGGCGTGGTCTGCCTGAGCATGGAGAAAATGCGGGGGGTGAGGATGTAACGGCCCACCACGCCGAGGTTGGAAGGCGCCACGTCCGGCTTCGGTTTCTCCACGATCTTCTCCACCCGGCTGGCGCGGCCCTCGGTCTCGCTGACCTTGACGATGCCGTACTGGTCGGTCTTGTCCGGATCCACCTCCTCCACCGCCAGGACGCTGACACCCTCGCGCTCGTAGACGCGGCGCATCTGGGCGATGCAGGGCTCGTCACCCCCGTCGATGAGGTCATCGGCGAGGATGACCGCGAAGGGCTCGTCCCCCACCACCGGGCCGGCCAGGGAGACCGCGTGGCCAAGGCCCAGCGCCTCGGCCTGGCGCAGATAGACGCAGTTCACATGGGAGGGCAGTACCCGGGCCAGCTCCAGCGCTTTCTCCTTGCCCCGCGCCGCCAGCTCCGCCTCGAGCTCATAGGCCTTGTCGAAGTGATCGGCAATGGCGCGCTTGGTCCTGCCGATGACGAAGATGAGGGTGTCGATGCCGGCGGCCACCGCTTCCTCGGCCGCGTACTGGATGAGAGGCTTGTCGACAATGGAAAGCATCTCCTTGGGGCTTGCCTTGGTCGCGGGCAGGAACCGGGTACCCAGTCCCGCTACCGGGAACACCGCCTTTCTGAGGGTCTTGCCTTCCATTCACCTACCTCCCAATCCAGAGTCGTTCAACTGACACGCCGGGTGGAAATTCCGCCGCACCGCCTCCGACAGTGTAATCAGCCGCGCTGTCCGCGTCAGCCCTCGCACTCCGGATCGAGTAGGAGGCGGGGTCACCCCCACCGTCCTCTCACACCACCGTACGTGCGGTTCCGCATACGGCGGTTCATGAAAGACACTGGAGTCGTCGTGTCGTATCCAGCAGCGACACCAATCCCAGACGCTCAAAGTAGGACTTGCGCAAAGCCGCGTTCATGTGGCTGGCGCCACTGTTCCACCATGGCCCGCGTTGGTTGAAGCCCGAGCGAAATGCCCGCTCCTCTCCCATTCCTGCCTTCATCAGGTTCCTGGCGCGAGTGTAGGGGCGCTTCCACTGCCGCCACAGGAGGCAGCGCAGCTTGCGCCTGAGCCAGCCATCGATCTCCTCCAGCGCCCGCATGGTCTCGGTCAGCCTGAAGTAGGCCGCCCAGCCGCGCAGGACCGGATTCAGTTCGGCGATGGTCTGTCGCAGGCTTCGCCCCCTCGCACCCTTGAGCACTTCGCGGATTTTGTCTTGCAGCCGTTTCTGGCTGCTCGACGCGACCCGCAGCTTCGGGGCCTTGTGCCAGCTCAGACTGTAGCCCAGAAACTTCCTCTTCCACGGCGGCGCGACCGCGCTCTTGGCCTCGTTGACCCCGAGCTTGAGCCGTTCCGCCAGGAACCGGGTAATGCCCGCCAGGACCCGCTCGCCCGCCGCCTGACTTCCAACGTAGATGTTGCAGTCGTCCGCATAGCGGCAGAAGGCGTGCCCCCGGCGCTCCAGTTCCCGGTCCAGTTCCGTCAGCAGGATGTTCGACAGCAGCGGACTCAGGGGGCCGCCTTGCGGGGTCCCCTCCGTCCTCGGCGACACGATGCCGTCCACCATCATTCCCGCTTCCAGATACCGGCGGATGAGTTTCAGTACCCGCTCATCTGCGACCTTCTCGGCTATCTTGCCCATCAGGATGTCGTGGTTGACCCGGTCGAAGAACTTCTCCAAATCCATGTCCACCACCACCCGTCGGCCTTCGGCCACATACCGCTTGGCCGCCTGGACCGCCTGATGGGCAGACCGTCCCGGTCGGAAGCCGTAGCTCGACTCGGAGAAGCCTGCCTCGAAGATCGGCAAGAGCACCTGATGCAGCGCCTGCTGGATCAGCCGATCCGTCAGCGTTGGAATGCCGAGTGTCCTCACCCCGCCCTGCGGCTTGGGAATATCCACCTGGCGCACCGCTTGCGGGATGTACGTCCCCGCCAGCAGCTTGGCCTTGAGTGTCGGCCAGTGTCGCTTCAGGTGGCCTTTGAGCTCGGCCACCCCGATGCCATCGACACCGGCCGCGCCCTTGTTCCGGACCACTCGCTGGTACGCAAGCATCAGGTTGCCGCGCTCGCACACGGCCTCCATCAGCCCGTTCGACTCCGCTTTCATCCGCCCATCAGTCGCCGATTCCACCTCAGCACGCACCGCGGAACTTCCCGGATGCCGTCCGGGTCCTTCCGCCTGCGCCCCGTCTTGCCGACGGGCTTCCGCTTTCTCCGGTTTCATCGAGAGCTGACCGCCTACTCGCGTTCTTCCACGTTCGGCCCTTCGGTTCGTATCGGCACCTACTATGGCCTCTGCTGACTTCCTCACCCGCATCCCGGCACCTCGCGATGCCGGTAGCACCCAGGCACGAATGAGGATCTCCCCGGGTATTGCGCACCCACCTTCACGCTTATGCCTGTCGGATCTACGCCACCGCGTCCCGTGCAAGTACCGGGCTTTGACGATAATGGCCGTCTTACCCCGCTGTGACGCCTCGTATCCGCTTCCTGTTCGTCAGGCCAGCGCTTTGCCTTCGGCTTCCTCCAGATTCGCAGTTACCCGCGACACCCTTGCCGTTCAGCTAACTCTTCCCCTTGCCGGGCGAGTAGAGGACTTTCACCTCCAAGTAAGTGCGCCCTGCCGGGCGCACCACAAAAAAGGCCCGGCAATGCCGGGCCTCCGTTTGCGGATTCGGATTCCCCGCTACGGCGTGAGCGTGATTCGTTCCCGGTTGAGCTCCACGGTCTTCGCGCCAATGCCCTGCACCCGGGCCAGATCGTCCACCGACTGGAACGGGCCGTTCGACCGCCGGTCGGCCACAATGGCCTCGGCCTTGCTGGGTCCCACGCCGACCAGGCCGGACGCCAGAGTCTGCGCATCGGCGCGGTTGATGTCCACCAGGGTGACTGTTGCCGGCGCCGCGGCCCCGGCGTCCGTCGACTCCGCTGCGAATAGCGGCAGTGCCAGCACCGCTATCAGCAGGAACAGTGCAATCCGTTGCGGCATGATTTCCTCCTTGGATTTCCGTTCTACAAGCAGGAATCAGGCTACCGGCATCCTACCCGGCAAGCACAGCGTCGATCTCCGCTTCCACTGCCAGCAATACGCCCATCGGGTCGTCAGCCCCGGTAATCGGCCGGCCAATGACCAGGTAATCGGAGCCGCTCCGGATCGCATCGCCCGGAGTCATCACCCGCTTCTGATCCCCGAGCGCCGCCCCACTGGGTCGGATTCCGGGCGTCACCAGGCGGAAGCCTTCTCCATGCGACTCGCGCAGCGTCGCCACCTCGCGCGGGGAGCAGACCACGCCGTCCAGTCCCGAGTCCTCGGCCAGGGCGGCCAGCCGCCGGACGTTTTCCATGGGTGTGCCGGCCAGCCCGATATCGGCGAGATCCGCTTCGCTGTGACTGGTGAGCACGGTGACGGCAATCAGCAACGGCCGCCGGCCGCCGGCCTCCAGCGCCTTGCGCGCGGCCTCCATCATGGCGCGCCCGCCCAGGGCGTGGACGTTCACCATCCACACACCCAGGTCGGCGGCCGCGGCACAGGCCCCGGCCACCGTGTTGGGGATGTCGTGGTACTTGAGATCCAGGAACACGTCGAAGCCGCCATCCACCAGCCGCCGCACCAGCTCGGGCCCGGCGCGGGTGAACAGTTCCTTGCCCACCTTCACCCGGCAGCGCGCCGGGTCGAGACGCTCCACCAGCGCCAGCGCGGCGTCGGCGGAAGGATAGTCGAGAGCGACGATGACACGGGGATCGTTCGTATTCTGCATTCCAGGCTCCGATGGATGATGACTTCACCACGAAGGCACGAAGAAAACGACTTGGTCAACCGCAGATTGACGTTGACTAACGTTGAGTGAATCAGGGAACCCGAACTGCAACGCGTCTGCCGACCGGCAGCATGTCGGACCTGAGGTCGTCCTTTCCCGTGGCTACTTTCCAACCGACCGGGCAGCTCTCCCGGGAAGGCCGGAGAGGCAACAGGAAATCAGTGTCAATCAACGTCAATCTGCGGTTAACAGATTCTTTTCGCCTTCCTCCGTGCCTTCGTAGTGAACAGCGATTCTTCTTGAGAACTACTCGCCCACCACGCCGTGGATGGGCTTGACGGTGTTCCACTGCTTGCAGCTCGGGCACTGCCAGTGCAGGGAGCGGCCGGAGAAGCCGCAGGAGCGGCAGCGGTAGACGGGCTCATTCTCCAGCAGCTTGGTGGTGAGATCCTTGAGAATGGTCAGGCTCTCCTGCGCCGCGCCCTCGGTGTGGGCGAGGTGGAGCTGGATCAGCCGATCGAGGCCCCGCACGGAGGGACGCTGGCGCAGCTGCTCGATGATGAACTCGGCCGCCTCCTCGTCGCCGTGCTCCTGGCTCAGGAGATCCGCCAGCGACAGCATCACCGAGATCCCGCCATGGGAGGTGAGGCAGTGGTGGAGGAAGGCGATGAGCTCGCTGCGGCTGCCGGTATGGCCATAGCACTGCTTGAGCAGGGGCAGCGTTTCGGGCAGGAAGTCCGGATCCTGGGACTCGACCCCGGTCAGCGCCTCGATGGCTTCGCGCCAGCGCCCCTCGGCGGCGGCGATGCGGCCCACGATGAGGCTGCCGCGGACGCCTTTCGGGTCGGTCCTCAGCGCCTGATCGGCCAGTTCTCCGGCCTCCTCGCGCTGGGCATGATTCCAGGCCGACTCGGCCAGTTCGCAGTAGAACTGGGCGATCTCGGCGTTCATGGGCTCGCCGGTCGCGCTCTCGAGGCGGCGGGCGATGGTGATGGCGCGCTCCCAGTCCTTCTCCTGCTGGTAGATCACCAGCAGGTGCCGCAGCCCCGCCACGGGATGTTCATTGAGCTCCACCAATTCCAGGAACAGGCTCTCGGCCCGGTCCAGCAACCCGGCCCGCATGTAGTCCTGGGCCAGTTCGAGCAGGGCCATGGAGCGCTGCTCGCTGTCCAGGTTGTTGCGCGCGACCAGGTTCTGGTGGATACGGATGGCCCGATCCACTTCACCCCGCTGGCGGAACAGATTGCCCAGCGCCAGATGCATCTCGACGGTGTCGGGATCCACCTCCAGCATCTTCACGAACACCTCGATGGCCTTGTCGGGCTGTTCGTTGAGCAGGTAATTCAGACCACGGAAATAGTCCGAGGAGAAGCCCACCGGCTGGCGTCTGGTCACGCGCCTGCGCAGGCTGTGGACGGCCGCGAACCAGCCAGCCGCGGCCGCCAGGGGCAGAAGCAGGAACAACAGTTGGTTCATTGTCTGTCCAGGCCCCGCTACGAACCGGGGGCATCCATCCGCCAGTCGAAAATTCACTGATCTCATGATCCGGCACGACCTCGTGCAGCCGTTCAGCCGGATTCAGGGTGTATTCGCGTTGCCTCAGTCGAGGAGCCGCGGTTCAATCATCTGCCAGTCACGTCGGTGGCCGGACGGCCGCGAAGCGGTCCTTAGCCGACCGGCGGTCACTTCACATGGCCCACCTGTAGTCCGGCAATGCTGACAAAAAAGGCGGTATGAACACAAGGTCCATACCGCCCGTTGTGCCCACCGAGTGCCGCGATCGAATCAGCTGTCGGAACCTCCATTGACCCGTTCGCGCAACTCCTTGCCCGGCTTGAAGTGGGGGACATACTTCCCGGACAACGCCACCGCTTCGCCGGTCTTGGGATTGCGACCGATACGGGGCGGACGGTAATGCAGCGAGAAGCTGCCGAATCCGCGGATCTCGATGCGCTCCCCAGTGGCCAGTGAGTTGGCCATCTGATCGAGGAGACTCTTCACCGACAGCTCCACATCCTTGTATGAGAGCTGGGCCTGCTTCTGTGCCAATCGTTCAATCAGTTCGGACTTCGTCATCACGCTCGCCTAGCAACCAGTAAAAAGGAACCTGGAACGGGTCGGGGCGGCGGACGCGATTGCACGCGTCCGCCACCCCTCCGATCCGGGCTCAGTCCTTGTTGTTTTCCATCTGCTCCTTGAGCAGATCACCGAGCGTCGGGTTGGCTGCGGCCTGGTTCATGCGGCTGCTGTAGTCGCTGAGTGCCTCTGCCTCCTCGTCGGTGTCCTTGGCCTTGATGGACAGGGCGATGGAGCGGTTCTTGCGGTCGAGACCGATGAACTTGGCCTCCACCTCGTCACCCACCTTGAGCAGGGCGCGGGCATCGTCCACACGCTCGCGGGAGAGCTCGGAGGCGCGCAGGTAACCCTCGACGCCATCGCCCAGGTCGATCACCGCACCCTTGTTGTCCACCTCGGTGACCACGCCGTTGACGAAGGTGCCCTTGGGGTGGTCAGCCAGGTACTGGGAGAAGGGATCCTGCTCCAGCTGCTTGATGCCCAGCGAGATGCGCTCGCGCTCCGGGTCCACGGACAGCACCACGGTGTCGATCTCCTGACCCTTCTTGTAGTCGCGGATGGCTTCCTCGCCGGTCATGTTCCAGGAGATGTCGGAGAGGTGCACCAGGCCGTCGATACCGCCGTCCAGACCGATGAAGATGCCGAAGTCGGTGATGGACTTGATCTTGCCGGAGATGCGGTCGTTCTTGTTGTGGATGGCGGCGAAGGTCTCCCAGGGGTTGGCCTGGCACTGCTTCAGGCCCAGGGAGATGCGGCGACGCTCCTCGTCGATGTCGAGGACCATGACTTCCACCTCGTCGCCCACCTGAACAACCTTGGAGGGGTGGATGTTCTTGTTGGTCCAATCCATCTCGGAGACGTGCACCAGACCCTCGACGCCCTCCTCGATCTCCACGAAACAACCGTAGTCGGTGATGTTGGTGACCTTGCCGAACAGACGGGTGCTCTCGGGGTAGCGGCGGGAGATATCCACCCACGGATCCTCGCCCAGCTGCTTGAGGCCGAGGGAGACGCGGTTGCGCTCGCGATCGAACTTCAGCACCTTGACTTCGATCTCGTCACCCACGTTCACCACTTCGCTCGGATGCTTGACGCGCTTCCAGGCCATGTCGGTGATGTGCAGCAGGCCGTCGATGCCGCCCAGGTCAACGAACGCGCCGTAATCGGTGAGATTCTTGACCACGCCCTTGATGACCTCGCCTTCCTGCAGGTTGGCGAGCAGCGCTTCGCGCTCGGCGCTGGTCTCGGCCTCGAGCACGGCGCGGCGGGAGACCACCACGTTGTTGCGCTTGCGGTCCAGCTTGATGACCTTGAAGTCAAGGTCCTTGCCTTCCAGGTAGGCAACGTCGCGCACGGGGCGGACGTCCACCAGGGAGCCGGGGAGGAAGGCACGGATGCCGGAGACGTCGACCGTGAAGCCGCCCTTGACCTTGCCGGTGAGCATACCGGAGACGGTCTCCTCCTTGTCGAACGCGCTCTCGAGAACGTTCCAGGAGTGGTGGCGCTTGGCCTTTTCACGGGACAGGCGGGTGGCGCCGAAGCCGTCTTCGACCGCCTCGAGGGCCACGTCGACCTCGTCACCCACCTGGACTTCAAGCTCGCCCTGCTCGTTGTAGAACTGCTCGGTGGGAATGACGCCCTCGGACTTCAGACCGGCGTTGACGGTGACGGCCTCGCTGTTGATGGCCACCACGATGCCCTTCACGATGGTGCCGGGCTTCATTTCGGTCTTGGCCAGGCTCTCTTCAAACAGTTCCGCAAAACTTTCAGACATTTAGATTAACCCCTGACGGAAAATGGCGCGTGCTCCGGCTCACCGACACCCGCTCTTCCGTCGCTCACGTTGTTGTGCGCTCGCGCGCATGGTTGATGTAAATCCGGTCCCCACCCGGGAACCGAATCGCCTTACTGCACTGCTTCGCCACCGTCGAGCCCCGCTTCACGTACCGCCTCCAGGACCCTGTCGAGCACCTGTTCGATACCCACACCGGTGGTATCCACCACCAGTGCATCGGGGGCCGGCCGCAATGGGGCCACAGCGCGCTCGCTGTCGCGCGCGTCCCGGGCGGCGATCTCCTCTAAAAGGCTGGAAAGATTAGCATCGATTCCTTTTTCCTTCAACTGGTTATAACGCCTCTGTGCACGCTCTCCGGGACTGGCGGTGAGGAATATCTTCACCTGGGCATCGGGAAACACCACCGTGCCCATGTCCCGGCCGTCCGCCACCAGTCCAGGAATCTCGCGGAATGCCCGCTGGCGCTGGAGCAGGGCGGCGCGAACGGCCGGCAGCGAAGCCACCTTCGAGGCATCGTTGCCGGCGGTTTCGGTACGGATCAGATCGCTCACGTCCTCGCCCTCGAGGATGACCCGCGGGGGCTCGCCCGGTCCGCCGGCCACGAACTGGACGTCCAGGTGGGCGGCCAGCACCTCCAGCGCCGCCTCGTTGTCGAGCGCCACGCTGTGGTTCCTGGCGGCCAGCGCCAACAGCCGATACAGGGCGCCCGAGTCGAGAAAGCGCCAGCCCAGCCGGGTGGCCAGCAACTGGCTGATGGTGCCCTTGCCGGCACCGCCGGGACCGTCGACGGTGATCACCGGTACCGTCATGCGCCCTCACCCTCCTCGGCCGTGACCGCCAGCCCCGCGGCGGCGGCGATGTGGACGAACCCGGGGAAGGAGGTGGCCACGTTCTCGCAGTTGCGTATGGCGATGGCCCCGCCGGCATGCAGCCCGGCCACGGCGAAGGCCATGGCGATGCGATGATCGCCGTGGCTGTCCACCTCGCCGCCGCCCATGGCGCCACCCTCGATGATCATGCCGTCGGGCGTGGGCGTGGCGGCGACACCGAGCGTGTGCAGGCCGTCGGCCATCACCTGGATGCGATCGCTCTCCTTGACCCGGAGCTCCTCGGCGCCGGTGAGCACGGTACGCCCCTCGGCGGCGGCGGCGGCCACGAACAGCGCCGGAAACTCGTCGATGGCGAGCGGCACCTGGCCGGGCGGGATATGGATGCCGTGCAGGCGCGAGGAGCGGACGCGGATGTCCGCCACCGGCTCGCCGCCCGCCTCGCGTTCATTCTCGAGACTGATGTCGGCGCCCATCTCCCTGAGGATGTGGATGACGCCGGTGCGGGTCGGATTGATGCCCACGTGCTCGAGCAGCAGGTCGGAACCGGGCGCGATGCTCGCGCCCACCAGGAAGAAGGCCGCCGAGGAGATGTCGGCCGGGACCTCGATGTCGGCCGCCACCAGGTGGCCGCCGCCATGGAGGCAGACCTGCTGGCCGGCACGCTCCACGCTGTAGCCCAGGCCGCCCAGCATGCGTTCGGTGTGGTCGCGGGTCGGGGCCGGTTCGGTGACGCAGGTATAGCCGTGGGCGTAGAGGCCCGCCAGCAGCAGCGCCGATTTCACCTGTGCGCTCGCCACCGGGAGCCGGTAGTCGATGCCGTGGAGCATGCGCGTCCCGCGGATGGACAACGGCGGACGGCCGCCCTCGGCGGTCTCCACCGTCGCGCCCATCAGCCGCAGCGGCTCGGCCACCCGGCCCATCGGCCGCTTGCGCAGCGAGGCGTCGCCGGTCAGGACGGAGTCGAAGGGCTGGCCGGCCAGCAGGCCGCAGAGCAGGCGCATGGAAGTGCCGGAATTGCCCAGATCGAGCGGTGCCCGCGGGGGCATCAGGCCGTGCACGCCCACTCCGTGGATGCGCACCCGTCCCTCCCGGGGACCCTCGATCTCCACGCCCATGGCGCGGAAGGCGGCGATGGTGGCCAGGCAGTCCTCGCCCTCGAGGAAACCGGTCACGGTTGTGACCCCCTCGGCCAGGGCGCCCAGCATGATGGCCCGGTGGGAGATGGACTTGTCGCCGGGGACGCGGACCCTGCCGGTCAGGGCGCCGCCCGGCTGAACACGTATCGTGGCAGGTATATTGGTCATGGCTGCTCGATGAAAATGGTGGAGAAGTGGTCCCGTGCCCGCTTGGCGCGCTGGAACACGGCTTTCACGTACTCCCCGTCGCCGCGATCGATGGCGGCGCGCAGGGTGTCGAGGTCCTCCTCAAGGCGCGTCAGCACGCCGAGGATCGCCTCGCGGTTGGCGAAACAGATGTCGTGCCACATCACCGGGTCGGAGGAGGCGATGCGGGTGAAATCCCGGAAGCCGCCGGCAGCGTAGCGGAAGATCTCCCAGCTGTCGTCCATGCGCGCCAGGGTGTCCACCAGGGTGAATGCCAGCAGGTGGGGCAGATGGCTGGTAGCGGCCAGCACCTCGTCGTGATGGGCGACCGGCATCACCACCACCTCCGCACCGGTGTCCCGCCACAGCGTGCGCACCCGTTCCAGAGCCGCCGGCGATGTTTCGGGCAGGGGGGTCAGGATCACCTTGCGCCCCCGGAACAGGGTCGCAAATGCCGCCCCCACGCCGCTCTTCTCGGTTCCGGCGATGGGATGAGCGGGAACGAAGCCCGGCGGCAGGCTGGACCACACCGACCGGGCCGCCGTCACCACGCTGGCCTTGGTGCTGCCCACGTCGGTGATCACCGCCCCGGGATCGAGGTGCGGGGCGATGGCGGCGAACACCGCTTCCATGGCCCCCACCGGCACCGCCACCACCACCGTATCGGCCCCGGCCACGGCCCGCGCGGGCTCGGCCTCGGCGCGGTCGATGATCCCCAGCGCCAGCGCCTCCTCCAACGCCGTCCCGTCCCGGTCGCAGCCCACGATCTCGCCCCGGAAGCCGGCCTGCCGCTGCGCCAGCGCCAGGCAGCCGCCGATGAGACCCACGCCGATGATGCAGAGTTTTTCCATTAGAACCGCTTGACCGCCGATTGACGGGATTGACGTTGATTTCCTGTGCCGCCGGGTGGTGCCCGCAGCAGCCGCTTTGGGTTAGCACAAATCAGCGCCAATCAACGCCAATCTGCGGTTTTCCTTGAGACCGCCCGGTCGTCTCAGGCGCTGCCGAGCACCTTCTCCAGTGCCTGGACGAAGCGCCGGTTCTCCTCCGGCAGCCCGATGGTGACGCGCAGGTGATTGGGCATGCCGTAGCCGCCCACCGGCCGGACGATGACCCCCTCGCGCAGCAGCGCCTCGAACAGCGGTCCCGCCGGGCGGCCCGTGTCCACGCTGATGAAATTGCCCTTCGAGGGAATCCATCTCAGCCTCAGGCGACGGAACTCGCCCTCGAGCCAGGCCATGCCGTCGCGGTTAAGCGCCACGCTGCGGGCGATGTGTTCGCGATCGTCGAGGGCCGCCGCCGCGGCGGCCAGCGCCACGCTGTTGACGTTGAACGGCTGGCGCACCCGGTTGAGAAGATCCGCCACCTCCGGGTGGGACAGCGCGTAACCCACCCGGAGGCCCGCCAGGCCATAGGCCTTCGAAAAGGTCCGGGTCACCACCAGGTTGGGATAGCGGCCCACCCAGTCCGCGGCGCTCTCCCCGCCCTCCAGGTACTCGGTATAGGCCTCGTCGACCACCACGATCACCTGGTCCGGTACGCCGGCCACGAACCGTTCCAGGGCATCGCCCTCGAGCCAGGTGCCGGTGGGGTTGTTGGGATTGGCGATAAACACCAGCCGGGTGGCCGGGGTGATGGCTGCGGCCATGGCCTCGAGGTCATGACCCCAGTCCAGCGCCGGGGTCACCACCGCGCGCGCACCGATGGCCTGGGTCACGATGGGGTAGACGGCGAAGGCATGGGCGGAGAAGACCGATTCGTGCCCGGGGGTGAGAAAGGCCCGCGCGAGCAGTTCCAGCACGTCGTTGGAACCGTTGCCCAGGGTGATGCGGTCCATCCCCAGGCCGTGCCGGGCGGCAATCTTCTGCTTCAGCGTGAAGCCGTTGCCGTCCGGATACCACTGCAGGCCGGCAGTCAGGGCCCGGGCTGCGGCCTCGCGCGCCAGCCGACCGGCCCCCAGGGGATTCTCGTTGCTGGCCAGCTTGACGATATCGCGGATGCCCAGCTCCCGCTCCAGCTCCTCGATGGGCTTGCCCGGCTGGTAGGGATGCAGGCCGCGTACACCGGGTGCGGCCAGGGCCAGAAAGTCGCAGCTCATTACTGGAATCTCGTTGGTCGTTGGGGCTTGGGTGGCTTAGTGCGTTAGTGCGTTAGTGCGTTAGTGCGTTAGTGCGTTAGTGCGTGGATGCGTAAAAGATCCGACTTTGCGCAACTCGGCCTGTCTCTGATCAATCAAGACTTTCACGTCATCTCCCCCGGCTACCGCTCCCGCACTCCCGCATTCACGCACTCCCGGCATTGGGTTATGGGTGATGGGTGATGGGTGATGAGTGATGGGACGAACCGCATCACGCATCACGCATCACGCATCACGCATCACGCATCACGCATCACGCACTCACGCACTCACGCATTCACGCGAACTCACATCACCGCCATCGGATAGGAGCCCAGCACCTTCAGCAGCGTGGACACCTCATCCAGCTCGCCCAGCGCCTTGGCCACCCGGGCGTCCTCGGCATGCCCCAGGATGTCGATGAAGAAGACATAGTCCCACATGCCCCGGCGCGAGGGTCGCGACTCGATGCGGGTCATGCTGATCTGGTGGCGGAACAGGGGATCCAGCAGCCGGTAGAGCGCGCCGGGCTTGTTCGGCGCCGAAATGAGCAGGCTGGTCTTGTCCTTGCCACTGGGGCCGGGCGACTGCTTGCCGATGATGAGGAAACGGGTAGTGTTGTCCGGCTCGTCCTCGATATTGCGCACCAGGGCGGGGAGCTCGTAGCGCTCGGCCGCCAGGTCGCCGGCGATGGCGGCCACGCCCCCCTCCTCCACCGCGGCGCGGCGGGCGGCTTCGGCGTTGCTGCTCACGTCGATGCGCTCCACCCGGGGCAGGTGGGCATCGAGCCACTCGCGGCACTGGGCGAGGGACTGCTGGTGGGAGTAGACCCGGCGGATGCGGTCGATATCCGGCTCCCGGGAGAGGAGGTGATGGTGGATGCGCTGCTCCACCTCGCCGCAGATCTGCAGCGGCGAGTTCATGAATGTGTCGAGGGTATGGTTCACCACGCCCTCGGTGGAGTTCTCCACCGGCACCACGCCGTAGTGGGCGTTGCCCGATTCCACCTCGCGGAACACCTCGTCGATGGCGCCGAGCGGCACGCTGATGACGGAGTGGCCGAAATGCTTGAGCGCCGCGGCCTGGGTAAAGGTTCCCTCGGGCCCCAGGAAGGCGATCTTCATGGGCTGCTCGAGCGCCAGGCAGGCGGACATGATCTCGCGGAACAGCCGCGCCATCTCCTCCGCCGAGAGGGGCCCGGCATTGCGGTCCAGGATCCGGCGCAGCACCTGGGCTTCGCGCTCGGGCCGGTAGAAGAACACCTTGCCGCCGGTGCCGGAGCGCTCCTTGATGTGCGCCACGGCCTGGGCGCACCTGGCCCGTTCATTGATGAGCGTCTGGAGGTCCTGGTCCAGCGCATCGATGCGCTGGCGGATGTCCTCCAGTTGCTGCTGCTCGTCGTTCATCTGGCTTCGGACTCGTGCTCGGGAACAGTCCCGGGTATGAGGCGGACCGCGAGCACCCCGCTGATGGCGCCTATGCGCTCCAGCACCGCGGCGGAGACTTCGTTGTCCACGTCGATCAGGGTGTAGGCCACCTCCCCCCGGGACTTGTTCAGCATGTCGATGATGTTGAGCCCCGCCTCCGCCAGCGCCGTGGAGATCTGTCCCACCATGTTGGGGGTGTTGGCGTTGGCGATGCCGACCCGCACGCCGCCGTTGCGGGGCATGAAGACCTCGGGGAAGTTCACCGAGTTGTGGATGTTGCCGTTCTCGAGGTAGTCGCGCACCTGGTCGACCACCATCACCGCGCAGTTCTCCTCCGCCTCCCGGGTCGATGCGCCCAGGTGCGGCAGGGTCACCACCCGCGGGTGGTTCTTCAGCAGGTTGGTGGGGAAGTCGCATATATAGGCATAAGCCCGCCCGCTGTCCAGGGCCTCCACCATCGCCTCGTCGTCCACGATGCCCTGGCGCGAGAAGTTGAGGATCACCACCTCCTCGCGCATGCGCCGCAGCCGCTGGGCGCTGATGAGGCTGCGGGTGCCCTCCACCAGCGGTACATGCAGGGTGATGAAATCGCTGCGCGCGAACAGGTCGTCGACGCTGGTGGCCTGCTGGACCTGGGAGGAGAGCTGCCAGGCCCGCTGCACCGTGATGTCCGGATCGAAGCCCACCACGTTCATGCCCAGCGCCAGTGCCGCGTTGGCCACCTTCACGCCGATGGCGCCCAGCCCCACCACGCCCAGGGTCCGCCCCGGCAGCTCGAAACCGGCGAAGTTCTTCTTCCCGGCCTCGGTCTGCCGGTGCAGGGTCTCGTCGTCACCTTCCAGGCCGCGGGCGAAGTCCCAGGACTGGACGATGTTGCGGGCGCCCAGCAGCATCCCGGCGATTACCAGCTCCTTAACGGCGTTGGCGTTGGCGCCGGGCGCGTTGAAGACTGGGATTCCGCGCTGGCTGAGCTCCGCGACCGGGATATTGTTCACCCCGGCGCCGGCCCGGCCCACCGCCTTGAGCGTTTCCGGGAGCGCCATGCCATGCATGGCGTGTGAGCGCACCAGGATGGCGTCGGGATGCTGGAACTCCGAAGCCACCTCGTAGCGGTCGCGCGGCAGTCGCTCGAGTCCGGCCAGGGCAATATTGTTCAGCGTCAGGATCTTGTACACGGCGCATATCCCCTTCGTGCATTCAGCGCCCCACGTTCTGTGCGGGGGCGCCCGTGTTACCTCGTGAGTGCGTCAGTGCGTGAGTGCGAAAAGGCTTCCCCGCATTCACGCATTCACGCATTCACGCATTCACGCATTCACGCATTCACGCATTCACGCATTCACGCATTCACGCTCTTCACCCGTGCTTGCGCTCGAACTCGGCCATGAAGGCCACCAGCGCGTCCACGCCCTCCTCCGGCATGGCGTTGTAGATGCTGGCGCGCATCCCGCCCACGGAGCGATGGCCCTTGAGCGTGACCAGTCCCTCGGCCTTGGCTTCGCTGAGGAAGGTGGCATCGAGCTCCGGGTTGGCCAGGGTAAAGGGCACGTTCATCCACGAACGGCAGGCCGGGTCCACCGGGTTGGCATAGAAGTCCGAGCCGTCGATGGCGGCATAGAGCTTGCCGGCCTTGCGCTGGTTTATGGCGCCCATCGCCTCCAGCCCACCGAGATCCTTGATCCACTCGAACACCAGCCCCGCGAGGTACCAGCCGTAGGTGGGCGGGGTGTTGTACATGGACTCGTTATCGGCATGAGTCCGGTAGTCGAACATGGTGGGCGTGCCGGCCAGCGGCTCGGCGAGCAGGTCCTCGCGCACGATGACCACCGTCAGGCCGGCGGGACCGATGTTCTTCTGCGCCCCGGCATAGATGATGCCGTAGCGGGAGACGTCCACCGGCCGCGAGAGAATGGTGGAGGACATGTCGGCCACCAGCGGCACCGCGCCGGTATCGGGCACCCAGTGGAACTCCACGCCGCCGATGGTCTCGTTGGGCGTGTAGTGGACGTAGGCCGCGCCGGGGTCCAGCTGCCAGGTGTCGAACGCCGGAACGGTGGTGAACTTCTCCGCCTCGGAGCTGGCCGCGATGTTGACCGTTCCGTAGCGCTTGGCCTCGGCGATGGCCTTCTTCGACCAGGCGCCGGTGTTCACGTAATCGGCCCGGCCGGCAGCGCCCAGGAGATTCATGGGTACCATCGCGAACTGGCTGGAGGCACCGCCCTGGAGGAACAGCACCTTGTAGTTGGCGGGGATGGCCATCAGCTCGCGCAGATCCGCTTCCGCCCTCGCGGCGATGGACATGAACTCCTTGCCGCGATGGCTCATCTCCATCACCGACATGCCGCTTCCCTGCCAGTCGAGCATCTCCGTGCGCGCCCGCTCCAGAACCGCCTCGGGCAGCATCGCCGGACCCGCGCTGAAGTTGTACACCCGTGCCATCGCCTTCTCCCCTGTGATTGACTCAACGCCGGGACGCCGACCGCCGACTGCCGCCGGCGCCGCCCCGGCCCTCCCGATGAACCTTGCCGCGATCAATCGTCCCCGGCGCCGCTCTCTCCGCCCGCGCCGGTATCCGCCGCGACATCCTCTGCGTCCGTCTCTTCCGGTGCCTCGGCCTCGCCGATGTCCGCCTCGCCGATGTCCGCCTCGGCGATGCGCTCCAGGCCCACCAGTTTTTCTTCCTCGGCCAGGCGGATGAGCGTCACGCCCTGGGTATTGCGACCCAGCTTCGAGACTCCGGCCACCGGCGTGCGCACCAGGGTGCCCTGGTCGCTGATGAGCATGATCTCGTCATCGTCGTTCACCTGCACCGCGCCCACCACGGCGCCGTTGCGCTCACTGGTCTGGATGGAGATGACGCCCTGGCCGCCGCGGCCGTAGGTGGGATACTCCTCCACCGGGGTGCGCTTGCCGTAACCGTTCTCGGTGGCGGTGAGCACGCACCCATCCGGGTCGGCGATGATGAGGGAGATGATGCGCGCGCCCTCGGGCAGGCGCATGCCGCGCACGCCACGGGAGACGCGGCCCATGGCACGCACGTCGGTCTCGGCAAAGCGGATGACCTTGCCCGCATCGGAGAAAAGCATCACCTCGCGGCTGCCGTCGGTGAGATCCACCCCCACCAGGCGGTCGCCCTCCACCAGGTCCACGGCGATGATGCCGCTGCTGCGCGGGCGCGAGAAGTCGGTAAGCGGGGTCTTCTTGACCGTGCCGCCGGCGGTGGCCATGAAGATGTAGTAACCCGCCTCGTAGTCGCGCACCGGGAGGATGGCGTTGATGCGCTCGCCCTCGGCCAGGGGCAGCAGGTTCACCAGGGGCCGCCCGCGGGCGCCGCGTCCCGCCTGGGGAATCTGGTAGACCTTCAGCCAGTAGACCTTCCCGGCGCTGGAGAAGCAGAGGATGGTGTCGTGGGTGTTGGCGATGAGCAGCCGGTCGACGAAATCCTCGTCCTTCACCGCGGTGGCGCTCTTGCCCTTGCCGCCGCGGCGCTGGGCGCGGTAGGCGGCCAGCGGCTGGGACTTGGCGTAGCCCGAGTGGGAGAGGGTCACCACCACGTCCTCCTCGCTGATGAGGTCCTCCAGCGTGAGGTCGAGCTGGGATTCCAGGATCTCGGTGCGGCGGACATCGGCGTACTGGTCGCGGATCTGGGTGAGTTCCTCGCGGATCACCTCCAGCAGCCGCTCGGTGCTGCCGAGGATGCCGAGGAGATCCTGGATAGCGTCGAGCAAGTCCTTGTACTCGTTGACGATCTTGTCCTGCTCCAGCCCGGTCAGGCGGTGCAGGCGCAGATCCAGGATGGCCTGGGCCTGGGCCTCGGAGAGGCGGTAGCCATCCGCCTGCAGACCGTATTCCGCGGCCAGGTCCTCGGGACGGGAGGCCGCGGCGCCACTGCGCTCCAGCATGGCGAGCACCGGACCCGGCGCCCAGGCCTGCGCCATCAGGCCCGCCTTCGCCTCGGCCGGGCTCGGCGCGGCCTTGATCAGGGCGATGATGGGATCGATGTTGGCCAGGGCCACCGCCAGGCCTTCCAGGATATGGGCGCGATCCCGCGCCTTGCGCAGATCGTAGAGGGTGCGGCGGGTCACCACCTCGCGGCGGTGGCGCAGGAACGCCTCCAGCAGGTCCTTGAGGTTGAGCAGCCGCGGCTGGCCGTCGGCCAGGGCCACGATATTGATGCCGAACACGGTCTGCAGCTGGGTGTGGGCGTAGAGGTTGTTGAGCACCACCTCCCCCATCTCGCCGCGCTTGAGTTCGATGACCACGCGCATGCCGTCCTTGTCGGACTCGTCGCGCAGCTCCGAGATGCCCTCGAGCTTCTTCTCCTTGACCAGCTCGGCGATCTTCTCGATCAGCCGGGCCTTGTTCACCTGGTAGGGGAGCTCGGTGATGATGATGGTCTGGCGGCCGGTCCCCGGGTCGGTCTCGATGACCGCGCGCCCGCGCACATAGATACGGCCCCGGCCGGTGCGGTAGGCCTCGACGATGCCGCGGCGGCCGTTGATGATGGCGCCGGTGGGGAAATCGGGACCCGGCAGGTAGCCCATCAGGTCGTCCACGGTCAGGTCCGGGGCGTCGATGAGCGCCACACAGGCGTCCACCACCTCGCCCAGGTTGTGGGGCGGGATATTGGTGGCCATGCCCACCGCGATACCCGCCGCGCCGTTGACCAGCAGATTCGGCACCCGGGTGGGAAAGACCGATGGCTCCTTCTCGGTCTCGTCGTAGTTGGGGACGAAGTCGACGGTCTCCTTGTCGAGATCCGCCAGCAGCTCATGGGCGATGCGCGCCATGCGCACCTCGGTGTAACGCATGGCCGCCGGCGCGTCGCCGTCCACGGAGCCGAAGTTGCCCTGGCCGTCCACCAGCATGTAGCGCAGGCTGAAGGGCTGGGCCATGCGCACGATGGTGTCGTAGACCGCTGCGTCACCGTGGGGGTGGTACTTACCGATGACGTCACCCACCACGCGGGCCGACTTCTTGTAGGGCTTGTTCCAGTCGTTGCCCAGCTCGCTCATGGCGAACAGCACCCGCCGGTGCACGGGCTTTAAGCCGTCGCGCACATCCGGCAGGGCGCGGCCGACGATGACGCTCATGGCGTAGTCGAGGTAGGACTGTTTGAGCTCGTCCTCGATGTTGACAGGCAGAACTTCCCGGGCGATTTCAGCCATCCTGACGGTGTTCCCTTGCATGCCGGGGCGCGGCGTTCCCGCACCCCCATAATAAAGCGTTCAATGATACCACAAGGCGGCTGACGGGTGCCTTCAAACCCCCATCATGGCGGCCATGCCGGCCCGGTCGGGGGAGCGCACCACGCCCCGCTCGGTGACGATGGCGTCCACTAGCTCGGCGGGTGTGACATCGAAGACCGGATTCCAGGCCTGCACGCCGGGCGCGGCCACCCGCTGGCCGCCGAGACTGGCCACCTCATCCCCGGCGCGCGTCTCGATGGGAATGGCCGCGCCATCGGGCACCGCCATGTCCACCGTGGAGGTGGGGGCCACCACCATGAACTTCACGCCGTGGTAGCGGGCCGCCACCGCCAGCTGGTAGGTGCCGATCTTGTTGGCCACGTCACCGTTGGCGGCGATGCGGTCGGAGCCCACGATCACCCAGCCCACCTTGCCGGAGCGCATCACCAGCGCCGCCGCACTGTCTGCGATCAGGGTGGCGGGGATTTGGTCGTGGACCAGCTCCCAGGCGGTGAGCCGCGCCCCCTGCAACCAGGGCCGGGTCTCGTCGGCGAACACCTCGGTGATGCGACCCTCGGCGAAGCCCTGGCGGATGACGCCCAGCGCGGTGCCGAACCCCCCGGTGGCCAGCGAACCGGTGTTGCAGTGGGTCAGGACCCCGCAGGGGCCTTCGATGAGGGCGGCGCCCAGCTCGCCCATGCGGTGATTGGCGGCGATATCCTCCTCGTGGATGCGCCGCGCCTCGGCCAGCAGGGCCGGCACCGGATCACCCTCCAGCCCCGCCATGCACCGCCGCATGCGCTCCAGCGCCCAGAACAGGTTGACCGCCGTGGGCCGCGCGGCGGCCAGGACCTCCAGGTCCGCCGCCACCGCCCCCCGCCAACCGGCGGGGTCCTCGGCATACCGGGCCCGGGCGGCAAGCGCCACGCCATAGGCCGCCGCGATGCCGATGGCCGGCGCTCCGCGCACGGCCATGTCGCGGATTCCGGCGGCCACCTCCGCCGCCGTGGCCAGGTGCAGATAGGCCTCTGTGTGGGGCAGGAGGCGCTGATCCAGCATCTCCACCGCCCCGTCCGTCCAGCGTACCGCCTGGATCGTCTCCTGGAACTTTTCCGCCGCGGGCATCCGTCCGGTTCCTCCCCTCTATGCCGAATCCTCTGCAAAACCGCGTGATTTTCGCACATCCCCCCACCCGCACCAACTCGCCGCACCAAGGGGAAATCCTACAAACCGCAGATTTCATTGATTGACGCTGAATTTCCGTTGCACCCGGATGCGCCAGCCCACCGCAACACCACCCGGCATTGACCCGCGGACATCCCGCACGCCCCCGGCTTGGAGGCTGGCCGCAGCCCGGACCGCCGGAACAAATCGACCCATCCACGAAAATCAACGTAATACGCGGTTAAACAAGTCTTTTCCTTTTCTCCAGACCCGCCGTGGCTGCTATCATCCCATTCCCCCTGGATACGCGGAGCAAGACCCATGCAGCCCCTGGTACTCGCCTCCACCTCGCCCTATCGGCGCGAACTGCTGGAACGACTCGGCCTGCCGTTCACCACCGCCGCCCCCGAGGCGGACGAAACCCGCCATGGCGGCGAGAGCCCTGAGGCGCTGGTCCGGCGCCTGGCCGAGGCCAAGGCACGGGCAGTGGCGGAGCAGTTCCCCGACGCACTCGTCATCGGCTCGGACCAGGTGGCGGTGAACGGCGGCGAGGTGCTGGGCAAGCCGGGGGGGTTCGAGCGGGCGGCCGAGCAGCTGCGCCGGGCCTCGGGCCGGCGCGTCAGCTTCCTGACCGGATTGTGCCTGCTGAACACCCGCATGAACCGGGCCCAGGTCAGCCTGGAGACCTTCAGCGTGGTGTTCCGCCACCTGACCGATGCGCAGATCACCCACTACCTGGAACGCGAGCAACCCTACAACTGCGCCGGCAGCTTCAAGTCGGAGGGCCTCGGCATCGCCCTGTTCGAACGCATGGAAGGAGACGACCCCAGCACCCTCATCGGCCTGCCCCTCATCCGCCTGGTGCGGATGCTGGAGACAGAAGGGGTCGAGGTAGTCTGAAGCTCAGCGGGCCAGGAGGGCTCCCGGGGCGCCCTGGCTCCAGAGCAGGTTGGCCATGACCAGTCCGAAGCGCTCCAGGAACTGATCGATGAGGTCCTTCGCCACAGTGAAGTCGACCAGCTTCTCCGCGCCGATGACCTCGCGGGCCACGTAGCCGGCGCTGCCGAGGCCGTCCACCAGCCCCAGGGCCAGGGCCTGCTCGCCGGACCACACCAGGCCGCTGAACAGCTGCGGGTCGTCCTTGAGCCGGTCGCCGCGCCCCGCCTTCACGCTGTCGATGAACTGGGCGTGGATCTCCTCGAGCATGGTCCGGATATGGTCCGCCTCGACGGGATCGAGGGGGGTGAAGGGATCCAGCAGGGCCTTGTGCTCACCGGCGGTGAACAGCCGCCGCTCCACGCCGAGCTTGTCCATGGCGTCCACGAAACCGAAGCTGTTCATGATCACGCCGATGGAGCCCACGATGCTGGCCTTGTCGGCGTAGATGGCATCGGCCGCACTGGCGATGTAATAGCCTCCGGAGGCGCCCATGTCGGTGATCACCGCGTAGAGCTTCTTGCCCGGATGCTTCTCCCGCAGGCGGCGGATCTCGTCGTAGATCTCCCCCGCCTGGACCGCGCTGCCGCCCGGGCTGTTGATGCGCACGATGACCCCGGCCGCGTGGCTGTCCTCGAAGGCGGAGCGCAGGGCGGTCATGACCCGCTCGGCGCTCGCGTCCGTCTCCTCGGCGATGAGACCCCGCACCTCCACCAGCGCCGTGTAGCGCTCGGTGGGCATGGCCGGCACCTCCATGTCCCGCGGCCACCAGGCGACGAGAACCACGGTCAGGTAGAGAAAACCCAGCAGTTTGAAGAAGTTGCCCCAGCGCCGGCGCCGCCGCGCCTCCACCAGGGAGGCGAAGGCGAGCCGTTCGAGCAGATCCTCGCGGCTCTCCTGCCCTTCCGCCCTGCGCCGGAACCAGTTCCTGTCAGCCATGCCTTCTGTCCTCGGTTCTCTTCAAGATGGGCCGGTGGAGTGTTTCACGCCCTTGCGGAACGCCCGGCGGGGCCTTCCAGCCAGGAGGGCAGCTCCAGGATCGAGTCCAGGCAGTGCAGCGGGGCGTGGCGACGCAGTCGGTCACAGGAGTGCACCCCGTAGCTGACCGCAAGGGACGCCGCCCCCGCGTTGACCGCCATCTCCATGTCGTACTCGCTGTCGCCGATCATGAGCGTGCCCCGGGGATCGACTCCCGTGATCCGCATGATCTCCAGCAGCATCTGCGGATGGGGCTTGGATAGGGTCTCGTCGGCGCAGCGGGTGACGTGGAAGCGTGGGCCCAGGCCGGTTTCCTGCAGCACCCGGTCGAGTCCTCCCCGGCCCTTGCCGGTCGCCACGGCCAGGAAATAGCCCGCCTCGGCCAGCCCCTCCACCACCTCCCTCGCGCCCGGGAAGAGCGCCGAGGGGGTGGTGTCGGCCACCAGGTAGTGATGCCGGTAGCGCTCAACCAGCCGCTGCTGCAGCGCCTCGTCGCCGCCGGGATAGAGCCGGTCCATGGCCTCGCGCAACCCCAGGCCGATGACATTGCGCACCGCCTCGGTGCCCAGCGCGGGCAGGTCCAGATCGGCGAAAGCCGCCTCCATGCAGGCCACGATGCGGGCTTCGGAATCCATCAGGGTTCCGTCCCAGTCGAAGACCAGCAGCTGATAGGGACCATTCATCGCTTCAGTTTCTCCAACACCCGTTCCAGTTCCGGCGGCAGCGGCGCCTCGAGCTCCAGCGGTTCTCCCGTCTGCGGGTGCTGCAGCCGCAGCGCCGCGGCATGCAGGAACAGCCGCTTGAGGCCCAGTTCCCGCAGGCGCCGGTTGAATGTCTCGTCACCATATTTCTCGTCCCCGGCCAGGGGGTGCCCGAGGTGGGCCGCGTGCACCCGGATCTGGTGGGTGCGCCCGGTCTCGAGCCGCACCCTGACCAGGGTCGCCTCGCGGAAGCGGGCCACGGGCTCGAAATGGCTCACCGACGACTTCCCTTCCCCGTCGACCCGCACCACCCGCTCACCCGACTTCAGCACATTCTTGCGCAGGGCGGCGTCAATCCGTCGCGCCCCGCCCGTCCAGGCACCGCGCACCAGGGCGATATAGGTCTTCTCCACCCGCCCTTCGCGCAGCGCCTCGTGCAGCGCCCGCAGGGCGCTGCGCTTCTTGGCCACCATCAGGCAGCCGGACGTCTCCCGATCCAGGCGGTGGACCAGTTCGAGGAAACGGTACTCGGGATAGATGGAGCGCAGCGCCTCGATGGCGCCGAAGCTCAACCCGCTGCCGCCGTGCACTGCGAGCCCGGAGGGCTTGTCCAGCACCAGCAGGGCGGCATCCTCGTAGAGAAGTGACTCCCGGATCCGCTGTACGGTTCCCTCCGCCGGACGGGCGACCGCCGCGGGTGCGGCCGAGCGCACGGGCGGAATACGGACCAGATCACCGCTCTGGAGGCGGTACTCCGGACGAATCCGCTTGCGGTTGACCCGCACCTCGCCCTTGCGCAACAGGCGATAGAGATGGCTGCGGGGTACGCCCTTGAGTCGGGTGGTGAGGAAGTTGTCGATGCGCTGGCCCTCCGCGTCCTCATCCACCTCGACCCACTCCACGCCGGGACCTCTGGTATCTTGCTCCTGGATCATCCGCCTATGATACCAGCACTCCCCTCCCCGGCATGAAACACGGCCAAGATTGCACGGCCTTGACAAAGCCTGATATCTTATGCGCTATCCGCGCTTTCCAGGCCGGGCTTACCGCCCCGGAGCAGTCGTGGTGTGCATCCGCGGTTTCCGCTCCCTTCAGGGCCATCACCCTGCAGTGCATTCGGCAGAGGCCGGGATGTCAAAAATGGTTTTTCCTGCCGCCGGCGGCTGTGTTCGGCGGCAGCCTGTGCCATGTTGCCGGCGCGAACCGGACCGGCACGGACTTTGGAGGCGTGCGTCTCCAGGAACGAAACGGAACAACCGCCGCGCGGAAGCACCCTTCCCGTTGCGAAGCGGCTGACCACACGGCCTCCCCTACCGACGTCGCGCGGCTTGGTCTGCAACGCGCACCGGCGGGCCCCAGGGCTGGCGCCGGATGGTGGCTGTTGTCGTATTGCGATGGCGACCCGTTCCGTGGAATTCCTGCCGCACGCGGTCACATTCAATGGCGATCCCGTCACAAGCGGTCGAGCGCCAACCGGACATAAAGATAACTCAATGAAAAGAATGCTGATAAACGCAACTCAGCAGGAAGAGTTGCGCGTGGCCCTGGTGGACGGGCAGAAACTCTACGACCTGGACATCGAACTCCGCTCCCGGGAGCAGAAAAAAGCCAACATCTACAAGGGACGCATCACCCGCGTCGAGCCCAGCCTCGAGGCGGCCTTTGTCGACTACGGGGCCGAACGTCACGGCTTCCTTCCCCTCAAGGAAGTGGAGCGCAGCTACTTCCGCAAGACCCCGGAATCAGGCAGCCGCGTCAACATCCGGGACGTGCTCCAGGAAGGCCAGGAACTGGTGGTTCAGATCGACAAGGAGGAGCGCGGCACCAAGGGCGCGGCCCTCACCACCTTCATCAGCCTCGCCGGCCGCTACCTGGTCCTGATGCCCAACAACCCCCGCGCCGGGGGCATCTCGCGCCGTATCGAGGGCGAGGACCGCACCGAGATGCGCGAGGCGATGAGCTCGCTGGAGATTCCTCCGGGCATGGGCCTCATCCTGCGCACCGCCGGAGTGGGCAAGAGCGCCGAGGAGCTGCAGTGGGACCTCGATTACCTGCTGCACCTGTGGGAGGCCATCAGCCAGGCCGCCAGCGACAAGAAGGCGCCGTTCCTGGTCTATCAGGAAAGCAACATCATCATCCGCGCCATCCGTGACTATCTGCGCAAGGACATCGGCGAGATCCTCATCGACGACGACGGGGTCTACCGGCAGGCGCAGGAGTTCATGCAGCAGGTGATGCCCCACAACCTGAGCAAGGTCAAGCGCTACACCGACTCCACTCCGCTGTTCACCCGCTTCCAGATCGAGAGCCAGATCGAATCGGCATTCCAGCGCGAGGTGCGCCTGCCTTCGGGCGGTGCCATCGTCATCGATCACACCGAGGCGCTGGTATCCATCGATATCAATTCCGCCAAGGCCACCAAGGGTGGCGATATCGAGGAGACGGCGCTCAACACCAACCTGGAGGCCGCGGACGAAGTCGCCCGCCAGCTGCGCCTGCGCGATGTGGGCGGCCTGGTGGTCATCGACTTCATCGACATGACCCCGGCACGCAATCAGCGCGAGGTGGAGAACCGGCTGCGCGATGCGCTGAAGGTGGATCGCGCCCGCGTTCAGGTCGGCCGCATCTCCCGCTTCGGCCTGCTGGAGATGTCACGCCAGCGCCTGCGCCCCTCACTGGGCGAATCCAGCCACGTGGTCTGCCCCCGCTGCGAGGGTCAGGGCACCATCCGCAGCATCGAATCCCTCTCCCTGTCCATCATCCGGCTGGTCGAGGAAGAGGCGATGAAGGACAACACCGGCCAGGTGGTGGTCCAGGTGCCGGTGGAGGTGGGAACCTTCCTCCTCAACGAGAAGCGTGCCGCGGTATCCCGGATCGAGGAGCACAACGGGATCCGCGTCCTGATACTGCCCAATCCCCACATGCACACGCCCCACTTCGAACTGGAGCGTACCCGCCGGGACGACAGCCAGGTTCAGGCACCGCTCACCCCGAGCCACCGCCTGATCAGCGAGCCGGAGGCACCACGCCTCCCCGCTGCCGCCGCTACCCGCGCGGCGGCGGACGAACCCGCCGTGAAGACCGTCGCGCCGCCCATGCCGGCCCCTGCGCCGATCCCACAGGGCGAAGCGCCGGCAACACAGCCCGGGGAGACCCGGACCCATCCCGGCGGTGGTTTCATCCGCCGTTTCTGGTCGAGCCTGTTCGGCGGCGCCGAAGAGGAAACCGCCGCTGAAGGCGCCGCCACCGGGGAGCCGGAGGCAAAACCGCGCCCGGCACCGGGCAGGGCCCGGACTGCGGACACCGACGAATCCCGCAGCCGGAGCCGGGGCGGGCGTGAGCGTGGCGGGAACGGCGGCCGTGAGCGCCCCGCCGGACGCGGGCGCAGCGGCGGCGAGCGCCAGGAAGCCGGGGAGCGTGGCCGTCGTGGTCGTGCGGGAGAAGGCCGTGGCGGGCAGGAGTCCGCGCCGCCCCCCGCTGAGCAGAAGACCGCGCAGAGCGAGAAGCCTGCGGCCCCGTCGACCCAGGCCAGGGCCGACGAGGGCGAAGAGTCCCGCAGCGACACGCGCAGCGGTGCCCGCCGTGGCCGTCGCGGCGGCCGCCGGCGGCGCCGTTCGGACAGTGGCGAAGGCGGCACGGAGCAGCAGGCCGGCGCGACGAACAATGCGGGCGGTGATGCGGGAACCCGTGGGCGTCCCTCCGGGCAGCCCCACGAGGAGCCCGATCGTGGCGACGCCCAGGATACCGGCCCCGAGAGTGCCGAGGGGAAGGCGGGCCAGGACAGGCCTGAAGGTGGAGAAGGCGGAGAGCGTCCGTCCCGGCGCCGCTCCCGGCGCCGGCCTCAGGATCGGAAGCGGGACGAGAGCGGCAACGGCGGCCCGGGAGAGAGTCCGACCGATGGCTCCGTAGCGCATACGACCACCGGAGCGGGCAATCGCAGCCCGGCGGGGAATAGTGCGCCCGCGGCCGACGCCCCAACGACCGTAAGCGAGCCCCGTTCCACGTCCACCGCCCCGGCTGCTCCGGCCCCGAGCGCACCGGCACCGGCTCCCGCGACACCGAAGCCCGCCGCACCGGCGCCTTCCGCCCCGGCTCCGGCGCAACCCAGGCCCGCGGCTCCGGCCCCGAACATGCCGGCACCGGCCCCCGCGGCACCGAAGCCCGCCGCCCCGACTCCGACGGAGCCCAAACCGGCGGCGCCGGCCCCGAACACGCCGGCACCGGCCCCCGCGGCACCGAAGCCCGCCGCCCCGGCTCCGACGGAGCCCAAACCGGCGGCGCCGGCCCCGAACACGCCGGCACCGGCCCCCGCGGCACCGAAGCCCGCCGCCCCGGCGCCTTCCGCTCCGACGCCGATGGAGCCCAAACCGGCGGCTCCGGCCCCGAAGCCCGACACACCGGGCAACGATCGGCCAGAGAGAACGGAACAGCCGGGCTCCGCCGAGTCTGCGCCCAAGCCGACCAGCCAGGGCGAGTAGCAATCCATACGAAAAGGCCCCGGTGTCATACACCGGGGCCTTCTCCTGCGCCCCGTTCCGGGGCAATACCGTCCGTTACTGTTCCAGGTGGCGCTGGCGCAGCGTCTGCAGAAGTCCGTCGGCGGCCGCCTCCACCAGATCCAGCACCTGCTCGAAGCCGGTGGGGCCGCCGTAGTAGGGATCGGGCACCTCGGCCACACCCATGTGGGGCGCGAAGTCCAGAAACATGCCGAGCTTGTGGCTGGCGTGGGCCGGACTGAGCGATTGAAGAATGCGGTAGTTGTCCCGGTCCATGGCCAGGATGTAGTCGAACCGGTCGAAGTCGGCCGCCTCCACCTGCCGGGCGCGCAGGTCCGCCAGATCGACACCGCGGCTCCGCGCCGCCTGCTGCGTGCGGCGATCGGGCGCTTCGCCCAGATGGTAGGCATGGGTTCCAGCCGAGTCGATCCGGATCGCATCCCCGTAGCCCGCCTCCTCCACCAGTCGCCGGAAGACGCCGTGAGCCGTGGGTGAACGGCAGATATTGCCCATGCAGACGAAGAGAATACTGATTCTTTTCATGACGCGTTCAAGCTCTCAATCCGGTTTCACGCCAGCGCCCGGCGCACCCGCTCCAGGTCCGCTTCGGTGTCCACACCCGCCGGCGGCCGCAGACGTGCCTCGGCTACGTGGATGCGCCGTCCCTGCCACAGCACCCGCAGCTGCTCCAGCGCCTCGCTGTGTTCTAGGGCGCAGCCGGGCCAGGAGACATACTCGCGCAGAAAACCGGCCCGGTAGGCGTAGATGCCGAGGTGGCGGTAGTGCCCCGTTCCCGCCGGCAGCGCCCCGGGCTCTGCGGCGAAGGCGTCGCGCGCCCAGGGTATGGGTGCACGGCTGAAGTAGAGGGCATAGCCCGCGTGGTCGAATACCACCTTCACCACGTTGGGATTGAACAGCTCCTCCGCCGTGCGGATGGGTTCGCACAGGGTCGCCACGCCGGCATCCCCATGATGTTCGAGGTTGGCCGCAACCTGGGCCACATTCTCCGGCGGCATCTGCGGCTCGTCCCCCTGGACATTGACGATGACATCCCCGGCCGCGCAGCCGAGCTGCTCCACCGCCTCGGCGAGGCGATCGGTACCGGAGCGATGGCTGGCGGCGGTCATGATCACCCGGGCACCGAAACCCTCCACCGCTCTGCGGATGCGTTCGTCGTCGGTGGCAATCACCACCTCCTCCGCCCCGCTCGCGCGGGCCCGCTCCCAGACGTGCTGGAGCATGGGACGGCCGGCGATCTCCAGCAGCGGCTTGCCGGGCAGACGGGTGGAAGCGTAACGGGCGGGGATGATGACCCGGAAGCGGGGGCTGGCGGTCATGGCGCGGTCTCATTCCAGGGGCGGTCAGGTCTCGGTATTCGGCGGGAGGCACAGGGATGGACGGACAGGTTTCAATCCGGCTCCCGGCCTCCACCCCGCCGCTGCATCAGCTCTCCTCGTCGGGCTCCAGGCGCCGCGCCTCGGACTCCAGCATCACCGGAATATCGTCCCGGATCGGGTAGGCCAGCCGATCGGCCTTGCAGATAAGTTCCTGGGCCGTCTTGTCGTAGGCCAGGGGCCCCTTGCAGACGGGGCAAACGAGAATCTCTAGGAGTTTACTGTCCATTGCCAGCCTCTCTGTCGCTGCACGTGCGGGTGGAGTCCCGTTGCGCGCCATCGATGCGGCTCAACAACTGCAGCAACCGCTGGCCGAAGGCCGGCGCGAGCTCGGCATCCACCGGCAGATACCACTGGTTGTCCACCGCGAAACGTTCGCATTTTACCGCATCCTTCTCGGTCATCAGCACCGGACGACTGTCCCCGAAATCGAGATCGGCGGCAAGGTAGCGGTGATGATCGGGAAAAGGGTGCTCCATGACCCGGATGCCGCGGTCCCGCAGCGCCTGGAAGAAGCGTCCGGGGTTGCCAACGCCCGCGACGGCGTGCACCTCGCGGCTCATGAAGGCACCGATCCGCAGCGGCGCACCCCCCGCCAGGGGTATCAGCGTCTCGCCCCGGTAGGTCATGGGAAACTCGCCGTGCAGGGCCCCGCCGCTGGTGACGACCAGGTCGACCTCATCCAGCCGCCGGGCGGGCTCGCGCAGGGGACCCGCCGGCAGGCAACGGCGGTTGCCCAGGCGGCGGGTGCCGTCCATCACCGCAATCTCCACATCCCGCGCCAGGCGATAGTGCTGCAGCCCGTCATCGCTGATCACCACGTCACAGCGGTTATGGGCCAGCAACGCCGCGACGGCGGCCGGTCGATCGGGGCCCACGGCCATGGGACAGCCGGTGTTGCGGGAGATGAGCAGCGCCTCGTCCCCCACCACCCCCGGGTCGCTGTCGGGACGCACCTGCTGGGGATAGCTCCGCGCCCGACCCCCGTAGCCGCGGCTGACGATGCCGGGCCGGTAGCCGGCAGCCAGGAGAAAGTGCGCCAGCCAGATGACCAGCGGTGTCTTGCCCGTTCCACCCACGGTGAGGTTGCCCACGACGATGACGGGCACCGGGAACCGGCGGACGCCGAGAATACCCCGCCCATAGAGCCAGCGGCGCAGCGATGCGACGCGGCACACCAGCCAGGACAGGGGCAGCAGCAGCGTTGAGAGAGGGCCGCCCAGGTACCATGCCCGCTCCAGGGCCGCCGGCAGACCCCCGCTTCCCGCCGCTCCGGCCACCCCCTGCTCACCGTGCATGGCGCGGTCGGTCACGGCTCCGTGCGCTGGGTGGCCACGCGCAGATGAACGAAGCCGAGCCGGCCGGCAACGTCCATGGCCGTAACGACCGCCTGGTGAGGTGTCTTGGCGTCGGCCACGATGAGCACCGGGCGATCGGTATCGGTTCCGCCCACCTTCTCGATGGCCCGCATGAGGGTTTCGGGCTGGGTATTGATGAGGGCCTGGTCGTTGACGTAGAAGCGCCCTTCCGCGTCCACCTGGATCTCCAACGCGTTGTCGCTGGCCGCGCCGGTCTCGGCCGAGGCCTGGGGCAGCTCGATGCGCACCTGCGTTTCGCGGTTGAAGGTGGTGGAGACCATGAAGAAGATCAGCAGCAGCAGCACCACGTCGATGAGCGAGGTGATGTTGATGTCCGGGTCATCCCGGCGGGCGCGGCGAAAGTTCACGACTCCCGCTCCCCGGGCTCCCGCTCCCGCTCGCCGTGCAGCACCTCCACCATTTTCAGCGCTTCCTGTTCCATGGTGACCACCAGCGCGTCCACGCGACCACGGAAGTAGCGGTAGAACATGAGGCTGGGGATGGCCACGGTAAGACCGGCCGCGGTGGTGATGAGAGCCTCGGAGATGCCGCCCGCCAGGGCGGCGGGATTGCCGACACCGAGGGCGGTGATGGTATTGAAGACCTTGATCATGCCCACCACCGTGCCCAGCAGCCCCAGCAGCGGGGTGATGGCGGCTATGGTGCCCAGCGAGTTGAGATAGCGTTCGAGATCCATGGCCACGTGGCGGCCCACCTCCTCGATGCTCTCCTTCATCACCTCGCGGTCATGCTCGCGGTTCACCAGCCCGGCGGCGAGCACCCGGCCTAGGTGGGAATTGCGGCGCAGGCTGGCGATATGCTTCGCGTCCAGCTGGCCCTGGCGGGCCAGGTTCCAGGCCTGGGCCACCAGGTGGCGGGGGCAGACCCGACCGCCGCGCAGCGCCCAGAAACGTTCCAGGATGATGGCCAGCGCCACCACCGAGCAGAGGATGATGGGCAGCATGATCCAGCCGCCCGATTTCACCAATTCCCACACGTTCGACATGACCTCCTGTTGAGTGGTGCTAACTCTACCATAAACGTCCGGAGAGCCGATGGGCCCGGAACGGACGGCTTTCAGTCTGCATGCCAGTAGCGCCGGGCCGTCTCCCGGTAGCGGCGCGCCGTCATCCCCCCCTGCCCCGCTGGCGGCAGGGCGAGGATGATGGCACCGCTGTCGGCGGTGACCAGCCCGCGGGCGCCAACGGCCTCGTAGCGGGCCATCACCGGCGGACGGGGGAAGCCGAAGTGGTTGCGATAGCCGGCGGAATAGATGGCCAGCCGCGGCCGCACGGCGGCCACGAAGTCCGCCCCGGATGATGTCTCGCTGCCGTGGTGCGGCACCACGAGGGCGTCCGCGGCAATGGCTTCCCGGTGTCGTTCCAGCAGCCGCGCCTCGCCCCGCGCCTCCAGATCCCCGCTCAGCAGCAGGCTTGCACCGCCGCTCGCCACCCGCAGCACACAGGTGGCGGCGTTGTCGTGCCACGAACCGACGCCCGGCGGATGGAGCACCCGGAACTCCACCCCGTCCCAGCGCCAGCTCATGCCGTCCCTGCAGGCCTCGGCGCCCGCGACCGTGGCCGCTGCCGCGCCGCCACCGAGGATCCGGCCGGGCGGGTAGGCCCGCACCAGACTGTCCACCCCGCCCACGTGGTCGCCGTCGCCGTGGCTCAGGATCAGCAGGTCCGGATTGCCGGCGCCGATGGCGCGCAGGTAGGGAACCAGCACCCGCTCGCCCGCGTCGCTCTGGGGTCCGTAGCCGGGGCCGGTGTCATAGACCAGCAGGTGCCCGTGGGTCCGCACCACCACCGCCAGCCCCTGGCCCACGTCGAGCACGGCCACCTCGGCACTGCCCGGCCCAGGCGCCTGTCCGGCGGGCCACAGCAGCGGCATCAGCCACAGCACCCCCAGCCAGCGTCCGGGGATTCCCCGCGGCGCCAGCAGCAGGAACATGCCCGCGATGGCGAGGAGCACGACAACGGACCCGGGCGCCGGAGCGCTCCACTGGGCCCACTCCAGCCCCGCGGCCCACTCCAGGCCCGCCCACAGCGGTAGCAGCACGGCATGGGCGGCACCGAGCAGCCAGGCGCCGGCCCCGGGCAGGATCACCAGCAGCGCCGTACCCGCCAGGGTCAGGGGCACCACCAGCAGCCCCATCCATGGCACCGCCACCAGGTTCGCCAGGGGGCCCACGAGGGAAACCCGCTGGAACAACAGCAGGGTCAGCGGCGCCAGCGCCAGGAACACCGCCAGTTGCAGGCGAGCGGACTGCAGCCAGCGGGAAGCGCCGCCCCGGCCCGCCAGGGCGAAGAGGATGGCGGCCACGGCGCCGAAGGAGAGCCAGAACCCGGCGTCCAGCACGGCCAGCGGATCCATGAGCAGGATCAGCAGCAGCGCCAGAGCCAATCCCCGCCCGGGTCGAATCGGGCGCATTGCCACCCGCGCGCCGAACAGCACCCCCAGCATGATCAGCGCCCGGGTGGTGGGCAGGGAGAACCCGGCCAGCGCGCTGTAGCCGGACGCCGCCAGCAGCGCGGCGGCCGCGGCCGCCCGGGGCGCGGCAAGGCGGAGGGCGAGGTGCCGGGACAGACGCCAGCCATGGAGCGTCAGCCACCAGGCCAGTCCCGCCACCAGTCCCACGTGCAGGCCGGAGATGGCCACCAGGTGGCTGGTGCCGGTGCGGGTGAACACCTCCCACTGGCGCGTGTCGATGCCGCCGCGGGCGCCTACCGCCAGCGCGGCGAGGATGCCGCCCAGGGGCTGTTGCGCCAGCGCCGATCCAATCCGGTCCAGCAGTCCCTCCCGCCACCCATCGAGACTGTGGCCGGCCGCCTCCAGACGGCGGCCTTCGGGGTCTTCGCGGACGTAGCCGGTGGCGCCGATGCCGCGCCGGTGGAGCCAGGCCTCGTAGTCGAAGCCGCCGGGGTTGAGCAGGCCGTGGGGACGCTTCAGGCGTACGCGCAGCCGCCAGAGCTCCCCGGTTCGCAGCCGCGGAGCGGTGCGATACCAGGAGAGACGGATGCGTGAAGGGCCGTCGGCCAGCGCCGGCTCGAGCCAACGCTCCGCCACCAGCACGAAGCGGAGCACCCCGTCCCCATGGTCCGGCAGCCCCTCCACCCGTCCCTCCACCAGGAGGTCCCTGCCTTCCAGATCTTCGGGCAGTTGCAATCCGGAGCCCAGGCCGGCGTAGAGCAGCGCCCACAGAAAGCCCGCCCCGAACAGCGGCAACAGACGCCAGCGCGGCCAGCGCCAGGCCAGCCACGCCAGGATCGGCAGCACGGCACACCAGCCCCCGTGGGGCAGGGCCGGGAACTGCTGGAGCAGCAGTACGCCCAGCAGAAAGGCGATCGTCCCTGATGCCAAGTTCCCTCCGCGGGAGCCTCCTGCTCCCATGTCTCATGCTCCCGGACCATCTGGCCGGGGCGGGCCCGCCAAGTGTCCGTTCCCACCACGAAGGCACGAAGAAAAGACTTTTTGTTATCCGCAGATTACACGGATTTTTCCCGGGCAGACCACTGGGCCGTGTGCGTTTTCAGATGCTCCCAGGGGGCGGACACCTGGACTGGAAGCAGTGGGCATTAGAAGCCTGGTCAGTGGCAGGGCACCGAAAACAGCGCAATTCAATCTGCGTAATCTGTGTAATCTGCGGATAAAAAGCTTTCCGGTTTTCTTCGTGTTCTTCGTGCCTTCGTGGTGAGAACCGGAACCGCATCCAGTGGATGCCGCGGCGCACTGTCACGGACCGGCAATGGCCTCTCGCTGGAAAAGTGTGGATAATGCCAGCTTCGTCAACTGGCGCCACGAGTTTCCGACGGCATGCCGAAGCGGCTTCTGCGTCGATATCTGCCCGACCACCACAAGATCCGGAGCCACCGCCACCTGTCACGCTTCGGAAGCCGGCTCCACGATCCCAATCTCTGGCATCTCAACCGGCGCTCTGTGGCGGGCGCGGCCGCCATCGGACTGTTCTGCGCCTTCCTGCCCATCCCCGGGCAGATGATCGTGGCCGCGGCGCTGGCCGTGGCGGTGCGGGTCAACCTGCCCATGTCGGTGGCCCTGGTCTGGCTCACCAATCCGGTGACCATGCCGCCGGTCTATTTCTTCTGCTACAAGGTGGGCGCCTGGCTCCTGGGTCTCCCGGCACGTGCGGAGCCCTTCGAGCTGAGCCTGACCTGGGTCCGCCACGAACTGGCCAACGTCTGGGAACCCTTTCTGCTCGGCAGCCTGGTGTGCGGCCTGCTTTCCGCAGCCGCGGGCTACGGCCTGATCCGGCTGATTTGGCGCTGGCAGGTGGTGCGCAGCTGGGAAGCCCGCAAGGGCCGCCGGCAGTCCGGCTGATCCGGCGTCCGGCCGCTCCCTGCACCGTCATCCCGGCATGCCCACCGCCGCTCAAAAACCCGCGCCCGTTGCCTTCAGCCGGCGGGCTGCAGCCTGCCGTCCACGAGTGTCAGCACCCGGTCCATGCGCCCCGCGAGATCCGCATCGTGGGTCACCACCACGAAGCTTGTCCCCAGTTCCCGGTTGAGCTCCAGCATCAGCTCGTAGACCTGTCCGGCCGTGCGCGGGTCCAGGTTGCCGGTAGGCTCGTCGGCCAGCACGCACCGTGGCCGGGTCACCAGCGCCCGGGCCACGGCGGCCCGCTGCCGTTCGCCGCCTGACAGCTCGCCGGGCTTGTGGTTGAGCCGCTGCCCCAGACCCACGGCCTCCAGCAGGGGGGTCGCGACGGCAACCGCCTCCGCCGGGCTGGCCCCGCGGATCAGCCAGGGCATACAGACATTTTCCAGTGCCGTGAACTCGGGCAGAAGATGGTGGAACTGGTAGATGAAACCGAGCGCCTCATTGCGGATGCGGGAACGCGCGCCCTCCCCGAGCCGGGCGAGATCCTGTCCCTCCACCGTCACCGAACCGGAACTGGGCCGATCGAGCCCGCCGAGCAGATGCAGGAGCGTGGACTTGCCGGAACCCGAGGCGCCCACCACCGCGACCCGCTCGCCGATCTCAACCACCAGGTCCGCCCCGCGCAGAACCTCCACGTCCAGTCCGCCTTCACGGAAGCGCTTCGTCAGCCCGTTGCAGGTGATGACGGGAGTGACGGGCGTCGGCATCTCACTCATAGCGAAGGGCCTCCGCGGGCTGGGTGCGCGATGCGCGCCAGGCCGGGTACAGGGTGGCGAAGAATCCCATGCCCAGGGAGGCGGCGCTGATGCGGAGCACGTCCGACCAGTGCATGTCCGAGGGCAGTTCGCTGATGTAGTAGACATCGGCGGAGAGGAACTGGATGCCGAACAGGTGCTCGATGGCCGGCACGATGGTCTCCACGTTCGATGCCAGCGCCACCCCCCCCGCCACGCCGATGAGGGTGCCGATGGCGCCGATTAGCGAGCCCTGGACCATGAAGATCAGCATGATGCGCCGCGGCGTCGTGCCCAGGGTACGCAGAATCGCGATGTCGCTGGTCTTGTCGGTCACCGTCATCACCAGGGTGGAGACGATGTTGAAGGCGGCCACGGCGACGATCAGCAGGAGAATGACGAACATCACCGTCTTCTCGATGCGGATGGCACGGAAGAAGTTGGCATGCTGGCGGGTCCAGTCGGTCAGGCGGTAACCGGGCGGGAGGGCACCGGCCAGCTCACGGACCACCGTCGGTGCGGCATAGAGATCATCGAGTTTGAGCCGCACCCCGCTCACCGCCCCCGCGTCGAGGCGGAACAGCCGGGCCGCGTCCTCCAGGTTCAACAGGGCAAGGGCGCTGTCGTAGTCGTACATCCCCACCTCGAACAGGCCGACGACGGTGAAGCGCTTCATGCGCGGCTCCACCCCCACCACCGTCACGTTGGCCTGGGGTATGAGCAGGGTGACCTTGTCGCCGATCCCTGCGCCCAGCGTATAGGCGAGTTCGCGGCCGAGGACGATGGCGAACTCCCCGGCGCGCAGGTCGTCCAGGGAGCCGGCCTCCATTTTCGTCCCCACGTCGGAGACCCCGGGCTCAAGCGCCGGGTCGATGCCGCGCACCAGTACCCCGTGCACGGTGTTGCCGCGGCTGAGCATCCCCTGGCCGCTGACAAAGGGCGCCGCGTCCAGCACGCGAGCATCGCGGCCGGCCGGGGTGGCGACCGCGCGCCAGTCCCGCACCTCGCCCTCGGCGCCGGTGATGGTCACGTGGGCGGCCATCCCGAGAATGCGCTCGCGCAACTCCTTCTCGAATCCGTTCATCACCGACAGCACCGTAATCAGGGCGGCCACGCCAAGGGCCACGCCCAGCATGGAGATGAGTGAGATGAAGGAGATGAAATGGTTGCGGCGCTTGGCGCGGGTATAGCGCAGGCCGACAAAGAGCTCTAGAGGTCTGAACATGGGCGGAGATTAAAGCATACCGCCCGGAGACCTGCCAAAGTATCATGCAGGGCTCCGGGGCCTGACCGTTCTGCGGGGTGTGCCGGGGCCCGCTCGCGCCGGTGGCGGGCGGAGCGGCGAAAGTGGGACCGGCTTCGGATTTTTGCCCGCTCACGGCGTGTAGATTATAGTTAAATCAGTTCGCAACCTAGTGTACTGCGCCTTGTCCTGGCGCATTCGGGGGGCTCTGAAAGTACCTCCAAGAGTGGTGCAGTACACTAGAATCTTGCCATCGGCTGGAACAGGGACGAGGGTCCAACACCATGCAGCGACTGCGCATCAGCTTCCTGCTCGCCACCACCATCCTGGCCACCGGGGCCAACGCCCAGGTGCTGGAACAGCCCGCCACGACGCCCATCACCCAGCAGGGCGGCCAGTATGCCGACACGCCGCGACCCGGCAACGGCCTGACCATGGCGCAGGTGGAACAGCGTTTCGGCGCGCCGAGGGAGAAAGTCCCCGCCGTGGGTGATCCGCCCATCAGCCGCTGGGTCTACGACCACTTCACCGTCTACTTCGAATACGACAAGGTCCTGCACTCGGTCGTGAACAAGCCCTGAGCCGCCGCTGTCCGTCTGCGGCCCGCCCCGAATGGGACCGGCCACGGGCCGAGGCGCACCCCGCGGGGTGCGCCTTTTTTCGTCTGGCGCCCCCTTGCTGTATCCTTTCAGCGGATGCGTGCATCCCCCGTTGACGTACCCGGGTACCGATCTCCTTCGGAGCGATACGGAACGAATCCCTTGCGGCGAACAGCATCATGACCCTTGCTTGCCACCAGGCCCGGCACGGTCGCCGACCATGGGCGCGGATGCGATGAGCGGATGGATCTCGCGCTTTCCGTCCCTGGCGGACGTGGAGGACCCCCTGCTGCGCAGCAGCCTGTCCGCGGTCCGCGTCATGCAGCTTCCCTCGGGCGCAACCGTCTTTCGCAGTGGCGATCCCTGCCGCAACTACCTGCTGGTGCTCGAAGGCTCGGTACGGGTGCAGAAGGTCTCGGAATCGGGCCGGGAAATACTGCTCTATCGCGTCGAGAGCGGCCAGTCCTGCATCCTCACCACCGCCTGCCTGCTGGCCGGGGAGGACTACGCCGCCGAGGCGGTTACCGAGACGCCGGTACGGGCGGTGGCCATCCCGCTGAGCCTGTTCCATGAGGCGATGGGGGCCTCGCGCCCGTTCCGGGAGTTTGTCTTCCGCGCCTATGCCGAGCGCATCACCAGCCTCATCCTGCTGGTGGAGGCCGTGGCCTTCGGCCGCATGGACGTGCGCCTGGCCCGCTGCCTGCTGGAGCGGGCCGGCGGTGGAACGGAGGTGAACACCACCCACCAGGACCTGGCCACGGAACTCGGCACCGCGAGGGAGGTCATCAGCCGCCTGCTGAAGGAGTTCGAGCGCACCGGCCTGGTCCACCTCCAGCGGGGGCGGGTCATCCTGGACAACACCGCCGAACTGAGGCGGATTGCCTCCGGCGCAGGCGGTAACGCACCCTGATGACCTTTGACCCCTGTGTGATTTTGTTACTTAACCCCGGGCCCAACCCCGTCTATCCTCTGTCCAACGAGCGTATGAAGCGTCCCCCACCCGGGGGCAGTCCGGACACGACCGAAGAGGTGGATGATATGAAGACCAACGTTGGTAGTATCGACAAGATTCTGCGCATCGTGGTGGGCCTGGCCCTGGTGGCTGCGGCAGCGACCGGTTACCTGGGCGTGTGGGCCTGGATCGGCGTCGTGCCCCTGGTCACCGGCCTGATGGGCTGGTGCCCCGCCTACAGCCTGTTCGGCATGAGCACCTGCCCGGCCAAGAAGTAGGACCGCAACACCCCCACGGAAAAGGGCGGCCCCATGGCCGCCCTTTGTTCCTTTATAGACAGGATTGGCAGGATTTATTAGTGCCTATCCGGGCCGCATTGCCCCACATCACTGGTGATGCGCGTAGATGGCCACTCCGTTCAATCCAAGTCGATATCACACCCTGTCAATCCGATCCCAGGCCAAAGCCCCGTCCGAACTCAAGGGCTCCAGGCCTAATCCAGTAAATCCTGTGAATCCTGTCGATTAAAAAGTTCTTTGTTCCCGCCCCGCGCGGGGCATCAGCTGATGCGCAGGCGGCGGAGGTGGCGGTAGAGGGTGCGCTCGCTGACGCCCAGTTCGCGGGCGGCCTGGCTGCGGTGGCCGGCATGACGCTCGAGGGCCGCCAGTATGGCCTCGTCGGTGAGTCGGCCGCGGCGCCGGTGGAGCAGCCCCGCGGTCACCGGCTCGGGATCAGGCCCGGCGTCGGGGCGACCCTCCCAGGGGCGCTCGAAAACCAGGTGATCCACGCCCATGGGCTCGTCGCAGGCCAGGATCGCGGCCCGCTCGATGATGTTCCGCAGTTCGCGCACGTTGCCCGGGTAGTCGTACTCCAGCAGGGCCTGTATGACGTCCGGAGACAGCGGCAGGTGGCGGTCGCCGTCCTCCAGCAGGTTGGAGAGGAAGTGCTCGGCCAGGGCGGGGATATCGTCCTTGCGCTCCCGCAGGGGCGGAATGTGGACGGGGAAGGCCGACAGCCGGTAGTAGAGATCCTCGCGGAAATCACCGGCCTCCACCAGGCCGCGCAGGTCGCGGTTGGTGGCGGCCAGGATGCGCACGTCCACGTGCCGGTAGTCGGTCCCCCCCAGGCGGCGGATGGTGCCGGTCTCCAGCACCCGCAACAGCTTGGTCTGCAGCCCCAGGGGCATTTCGCCGATCTCGTCGATGAACAGGGTGCCGCCGTTGGCCGCCTCGAACAGGCCGATCTTGCGGCTCGAGGCGCCGGTGAAAGCCCCCTTCTCGTGGCCGAAAAGCTCGCTCTCGATAAGACTCTCCCCGAGCGTGCCGCAATCCACCACGACGAACGGGCCGCTGCTGCGGCTCGAGAAATGGTGCAGATACTCCGACACGCACTCCTTTCCCGTGCCGCTCTCGCCCTGCAGCAGCACCGTGGTCTGCGTGGGCGCCACCCGATGCAGCAGGCTCATCATGTGCAACAGCGGCTGGGAACGCCCCACCAGCAGGGTCTGGCTGGAGACGCGGGCGTTCAGGTGCGAGAGTTGCTCGCCCATGTACAGCACCTTCCCGGTGGCGTCGAGAAGCGGCGCGGCATTGATCTGCACATACTCCTCGTTGTCGTCACGATCCCGATGGATGTGCATGACCTGGAGCGGTGCATTGTTCTCGAACACCGACTCCAGGGGACAGGTCTCGCCATGGCGGCTGCAGGGCTGGTGGGAGTGGTGGGATATCTCGTAGCAGTGGCGCCCGATGATCTCCTGATCCTCCTCCGCGTAGCAGCGGCGGTAATGGGAGTTGGCGGCGATGATCCGGTAGTCGCGGTCGACGATGACGAAGGGCTCCGGGATGATGTCCATCACCTGTTCGCAGGTGGGCTGCTTTACCGTCTCGTCATTCATCCTCGCGACTCCAGATGTCAGTTAATGTCATGACACGGAGCCGATACTGTCATGACAGCGACAGACTGTCAAAAAAAAGGCCACCCTCGCGGGCGGCCCTGTAAAACCGTCTTATCAGGCAATATTACTTGAGCTTGCCGATGCCCATCGCCTTCAGGATGTACTTCTCGTAGAGGGGCTCGGTGCTGCCCTTCTTCATCTTGCGGATGAAGTACTTCTCGAAGGCCACCTTGGCCAGGTGCACCCACTTGCCTTTCTTCATCCAGGCCACGTTGCGCGGGGGAATCTGCGGCAGGGCCACGAACGCGGCGCCGGTATCGCCCATGTCGGCGAGGCAGATGGCATTCCAGGTGGCCTTTTCAACCGGATCCTTCCCGGCGATGGCCGCCTCGATGTTGTGGGCGGTGGCGGTCACCATCGATTCGATCATGTAGCCGGTCTTGGGCGCGCCGGTGGGAACCGGGGTCGCCTCCACCGGCGGGATGGCGATACACACGCCCACCGAGTAGATGTTGTTCCACTTGGGATTGCGCTGATAGGGGTCCACCTTGACGAAACCGCGGGGATTGCACAGGTCATCGCCCACCGCGGCCACGGCGTCCACACCCTTGAAGGCCGGCAGCATCATGCCGAACTTGAACGGCAGCTCGTGCTCCTTGATCACCTCGCCCTTGTCATTGTGCTCGGCGACGAACATCTTGCCGGCTTCCACCTTGGTGACCTTGGCGTTGCAGATCCAGGGAATGTGGCGCTGGCGCAGCTCCGATTCCAGCATCCCCTTGGAGTCGCCCACACCACCCAGGCCGAGGTGGCCGATGTAGGGCTCGGCGGTGACGAAGGTCATGGGGACCCGGTCGCGCATCTTACGCTTGCGCAGGTCAGCGTCCATAATGAAGGCGAATTCGTAGGCCGGGCCGTAGCAGGAGGCGCCCTGCACCGCACCCACCACGACCGGGCCGGGCTCCTTGACGAGGTCCTTCCAGTCGTCATAGGCGCGCTCGGCGTGATCCACGGTGCAGACGGAATGGGTATGCCCCGCCGGACCGGCGCCCTCCACCTCCTCGAAAGCCAGCTTGGGGCCGGTGGCGATGACCAGGAAGTCGTAGTCCAGAACGGTGCCGTCCTCGAGCACGAGCTGGTTGTCATCGGGCTTGATCTCCTTCGCCGGGACCGGCTTGAAGTCGATTCCCTTGCGGTTCAGGTAGGGCGCGATGGGGAAGGTCACTTCCTTGCGCGAACGCCAGCCCACGGCGACCCAGGGATTGGACGGCACAAACTGGAAGGTCTCCGAATTGTGCACCACCGTGACCTTGTGACCGCTGCCCAGCGTCTCCTTGATTTCATATGCCGCCGGCATGCCGCCCGTACCACAACCGAGAATTACCACATGTGCCATATGCGTGACTCCTGAATCTGATTCATGGAAAGCCTGGACGCTCCGTCCGGCTTGTCTCGTGGCGTTGCCCCACTCGCATCCGGAATAAATGCACAATTTGTGCCAGTATTTGAGCCTGCGGACGGGATGCCCGGCATCCGCGCATGTGCGAAAATACATCCTTACCCCATACACGCGCGTGGACCGAATTGTTCTTCCCCCGTGCCAGCAGAAACACCGATGAACTCGCCCAACCCCCGCTCAGAAACACGCACCGACCCGACCCTGGATCCCCGCCACCCCCCGCTCCCGGCAGCCGGCGAACGGCTGCGCTGGGGGAACCTCCACGGCAGCAGCACCGCGCTGGCCGTCAGCAACGCCGCGCGGGACCATGGCGGACCGGTGCTGATCATCTGCGCCGACACCCTGGCGGCCAACCGCCTGGAGGAGGAGTTGCGGTTTTATACCGGAGCGTCCGAGACCTGCCCGGTACTGGTGCTCCCCGACTGGGAAACCCTCCCCTACGACCGTTTCTCCCCCCACCAGGACATCACCTCCCGGCGGCTGGAGACACTCTACCGGCTCGGGGACCTGCGGCAGGGGCTGGTAGTCGCGCCGGTGAGCACGCTGATGCACCGGTTACCGCCCCGCAGCTACCTGGACGCGGGCACCCTGATGCTCGAGCAGGGCCAGCGCCTCGACCTCGAACTGCTGCGCAAGCGGCTCGAGGCGGGCGGCTACCTCTGCGTCCCCCAGGTGATGGAGCACGGCGAGTTCGCGGTCCGGGGCTCGCTCATCGACATCTACCCCATGGGCAGCGCCCTGCCCTACCGCATCGATCTCTTCGACGACGAGGTGGACACTCTCCGCACTTTCGACCCGGAGACCCAGCGCAGCGTCGATGTGGTGGAGCGGATCCGCCTGCTGCCGGCCCGGGAGTTTCCCCTCGACGAGGCGGCGGTGACCCGTTTCCGCCAGGCCTGGCGGGCCGAGTTCGCCGGCGATCCCTCCGGCTGTCCCACCTACCAGGATGTCAGCCAGGGTATTGCGCCGGCGGGGGTTGAATACTACCTGCCGCTGTTCTTCGAATCCTGTGCCACCCTGTTCGACTACCTGCCGGAAGAGACCCTGGTGGCCTACACCGCCGGGGTGCTTTCCAGCGCTGAAACCTTCTGGAACGAGGCCGGAGAACGCCACGAGCAGCTACGGCACGACAACAGCCACCCCCTGCTCCCCCCTGCCCGGCTCTTCCTCCAGGCTCACGAACTGTTCGCTGCCCTGGCCTCCTATTCCCGGGTCGAGATACACCAGGCCCCCCTCGATCCCGGCGCCGCCCACCGCAACTTCGCCACCGATCCGCCGCCGTCCCTGACCGTGGATCGGCGCGCCGAGCAGCCCCTGCAGCGCCTGGCCGGATTCCTCGATGCCTTCGCCGGACGGGTGTTGCTGTGCGCCCAGACCGCGGGACGGCGCGAGAGTCTCCTGGAGCTGCTGCAACAGCTCCCGTTGCAGCCCCGGGCCTGCGACTCATGGCAATCCTTCGTGGATTCGGAGGCGCAGGCCGCCATTGCCGTAGCGCCGCTCGACCAGGGTGTCCTGCTCCCGGCCGGACGGCTTGCCGTCATTACCGAGTCCCAGCTGTTCGGCGAACAGATCCGCCAGCGCCGGCGCCGGGTCCGCACCCGCGAACGGGACAGTGACGCGGTGGTCCGCGATCTCACCGAGTTGCGTACCGGCGCGGCGGTGGTGCACGAGGAACACGGCGTCGGACGCTACCTGGGCCTGCAGGTGATCCAGCTGGGGGACCAGGCCGGAGAGTTCCTCACCCTGGAGTACGCCGGTGGCGACAAACTCTACGTGCCGGTCTCCAGCCTGCACCTGGTAAGCCGCTACACCGGCGTCGACCCCGATCAGGCACCCCTGCACCGGTTGGGCAGCGAGCAGTGGCAGAAGGCGCGCCGCAAGGCCGCCGAGCAGGTCCGCGACGTGGCCGCCGAACTGCTCGACCTCTATGCCCGGCGCGCCGCGCGCAAGGGGCATGCCTTCGACTACGCGAACGACCAGTACGCCGCCTTCGCCGAGTCCTTCCCGTTCGAGGAGACACCGGATCAGGAGCAGGCCATCGAGTCCGTCCTGGCCGATCTCCGCTCCCCCCGGCCAATGGACCGGCTGGTCTGCGGCGACGTGGGCTTCGGCAAGACCGAAGTGGCCATGCGGGCGGCGTTCGTCGCCGTGCAGGATGGCCGCCAGGTGGCAATGCTGGTGCCCACCACCCTGCTGGCCCAGCAGCATTACGACAACTTCAGGGATCGCTTCGCCGACTGGCCGGTGCGCATCGAGGTCCTGTCCCGCTTCGGCGGCAAGCGGCAGCAGAACGAGGCGCTGGATGCCGTGGCCGATGGTCGTGCCGACATCGTCATCGGCACCCACAAGCTGCTGCAGGAGAATGTCCGCTTCAAGCGCCTGGGCCTGGTGATCATCGACGAGGAACACCGCTTCGGCGTGCGCCAGAAGGAGCGGCTGAAGGCGCTCCGCAGCGAGGTGGACATCCTCACCCTGACCGCGACGCCTATCCCCCGGACCCTGAACATGGCCATCTCCGGCATGCGGGATCTCTCCATCATCGCCACGCCACCGGCACGCCGGCTGTCCATCAAGACCTTCGTGCGCGAGCGCAGCAGCGCGGTGATCCGCGAGGCCATACTGCGCGAGGTGCTGCGCGGGGGACAGGTCTACTACCTGCACAACGAGGTGGAGAGCATCGAGCGGCTTGCCCGCGAGGTGGAGACCCTGGTGCCCGAGGCGCGAGTGAGCATCGCCCATGGGCAGATGCGGGAGCGGGAGCTGGAACGGGTGATGTCGGACTTCTACCACCGGCGCTTCAATGTGCTTGTGTGCACCACCATCATCGAGACCGGCATCGACATCCCTACCGCCAACACCATCATCATGGACCGCGCCGACAAGTTCGGCCTGGCCCAGATGCACCAGCTGCGGGGCCGCGTGGGGCGCTCCCACCACCAGGCCTACGCCTATCTGTTCACACCGCCGCGACGGCAACTGACACCCGACGCCGTCAAGCGACTGGACGCCATCGAGCAGCTGGAGGATCTCGGCGCCGGGTTCGCCCTGGCCACCCACGACCTGGAGATCCGCGGCGCCGGCGAGCTGCTGGGCGAGGGACAGAGCGGCAACATGCAGGCGGTCGGATTCGGCCTCTACATGGAGATGCTCGAGCGGGCGGTCAAGGCACTCAAGGAGGGACAGGAGCCGGAGCTGGACAAGCCCTTCGGGCACGACGCCGAGGTCGACCTGCACCTCCCGGCCTTCATTCCCGAGGACTACCTGCCGGACGTTCCCGCCCGCCTCACCCTCTACAAGCGGATCGCCAGCGCCGCGGACGAGCGGGCCCTGGAAGAGCTCCAGGTGGAGATGATCGATCGCTTCGGGCTGCTGCCCCCGCAGGTGAAGAACCTGTTCCGCGCAACCCGGCTGAAGCTCAAGGCCCAACCGCTGGGCATCCTCAAGCTCGAGGCCGGCACGGAAGGCGGCCGCATCGAGTTCCGGAACCAGCCCGATATCGACCCCATGCGCATCATCGAGCTGCTGCAGTCGAGGCCGAACATCTACCGCCTGGACGGACAGACCAAGCTGCGCTTCAACATGCCCCTGGAAGCGGCCGACCGGCGCTTCGAGGCCGTGGAGGAACTGCTCGTCAGGCTGGGTCGCAGAGACGCCGCCTGAGCACCTTGAAGCCGCCCCCGCGATTGAGATGATCCGCATTTCCCGGATCCATGGACAAAAAAACGGCGCTCCAATAGCGGAGCGCCGATTGCGCGTACCTCGAACATCTCTACTCGGAGAGTGGCTTTGGTTTCCCGTCCCTGGGAATCCGCACGCCTGGAAGCGTGGCCGCGGTGTCGTTCCTCGACGGTTGGTATTATCCCGCCGGATGCCGGTGGACGGCGATGGGTTAGTTCAACCTTCCAGCCCCGCCAGTTCCCACATGTTTTGTAGTACATTGTCCATCTCCTCCTGGAGAGAGGCGCCCGCGGTGTCCCGTAGCCCGTCGTTCCGCCACCGCGCAAGAGTCCACATGTCCCATTGCAAGGAGAACCGCCTTGTCCGTCCCACGCCTGTTGACGCATCCCGCCCTCCTGGCCCTGTTCCTGCTCTCCACCAGCAGCGTCCTGCAGGCCGAATCGCCCCCCTGGTACCGGGTGGAACTGGTGATCTTCGAGGTAATGAACGACGCGACGGGACCGGGCCCGGTGACGGCGCCCAGCCTGGACGGGGCACTGGAGCTGATCTCGGCGGGCGGCGAGACACTGCCCTACCAGGAAGTGGCGCGGATCAGCACCCTGGAAGGTGTCCTCGGCGAACTCAGCGCGAACGGCGACTACCGGATTGTCTGGCATGGCGGATGGAGTCAGCCCCTGCCGGAGCAGTCCACCTCGCGGCCGGTCCACCTCGCCGGCGGACGCGACCTCGGCCTCTCCCCGCAGTGGCAGGGAAGCGCCCGGGAGATGGAAGGTACCGCCCGGGTGGCGCGGAACAGCTACCTGCATCTCGATCTGGACCTGGTGCTGCGCACGGCGACGGAGGACGGTGGCGAACCTTCCGGCTACCGCCTGGTGGAGTCACGGCGCGTGGAGACGGGCGATCTGCATTTCTTCGACGGCGGCCGTCTCGGCATCATCGCGGTGGTGGATGAAGACCGGGAACAGGGAAATGGGAACAGATAAAGGGATACCTCCCCTTCATCTTTCATCCTTCATCCGTGACCCGAGCTTTCACAGCCGCGGCAGGACCATCTCCAGGAGGCGGCCCACCCGCTCCATTCCGGCCACCAGCGTGGCCTCGATCCGGGCCATGGTGATCTCGCCGTCGGCACGGCCGGCGGCACGGTTGGCGACCACGGCCACCGACGCGTACTCCAGCTCCAGCTCCCGCGCCAGCGCCGCCTCGGGCATCGCGGTCATCCCGACGATATGGCAACCGTCCCGCTCCAGCCGATCCACCTCCGCGGCGCTCTCGAGGCGCGGCCCCTGGGTGGCGGCGTAGGTTCCCGTTTCGGCGGCATCCAGGCCCAGTTCGCGGGCGGCGGCGATGAGCTCACGGCGCAGGGCCGGTGCGTAGGGTTCGGTGAAATCCACGTGCACCACCTCCTCCAGGTCCTCTTCGAAGAAGGTATGGGCGCGCCCGTAGGTGTAATCGATTACCTGGTCCGGAATGATCACCCGCCCGTCATCCATGCCTTCGGTAATGCCGCCGACCGCCGCCACCGCGATGATGCGGCGCACCCCGGCCGCACGCAGGGCCCAGATATTGGCGCGGTAATTCACCCGATGGGGAGGAATTCGATGGGGACTGCCATGGCGGGCCAGGAACACCACCTCACGCCCACCGACCGCCCCATGCACCAGTGCGGCCGAGGGATCGCCGTAGGGCGTCGGCACGAGTTCGCTGTCCTGCCCCGCCAGTCGCGCCAGCCGGGTCAGGCCGGTGCCGCCGATGATGCCGATGGGATTCACAGCTCTTTCACCGCGAAGACGCCGGGCGCATTGCGCAGGTAGTCCTTGTAGTCCATGCCGTAGCCGAACACGTAGCGATCCCCCACCGTCAGGCCGATGAAATCCGCCTCCGTGGCCGGCGGGCTCGGCAGCTCCTTGCGGACCAGCACCGCGGCATGGACGGTGACCGCACCGGCCTCGCGGCAATAATCCTTCAGCGCCGCCAGCGTCAGCCCTTCATCGAGAATGTCATCCACCACCAGCACCACACGCCCGGTCAGGCTGTGCTCCGGCCGCACACGCCAGTGCAGCTCGCCGCCACGGGTGGCGCCGCGGTAGCGGGTGGCGTGGAGGTAGTCGACCTGGAGGGGAAAATCGAGCCGGCTCAGCAATCCGCCCATGGCCGGCATCCCGCCATGCAGCACGCAGATGACCAGCGGATCGGCCTCGGCGAGTTGCCGGGTGATTTCCGCGGCCATGCGATCCAGCGCCGCCTCCACCGCCGCCCGGTCATGGAGGCACTCGGCCTCGGCCCGCACCCGTCGGATTTCCCCGGGGGCGAGACCCTCGCCGCGCTCAGAAGGTAAAGGTGACCGTGTCGTCATCCATGGCCTCGCTGATGAGGTAGGCGCCGCCGACCGTCTCGTCGATCTCGGGAATGAGCTCGTCGTTGAACAGCTCCACGGCGGGATTGCAGACCTTGAACCGGACGCCGGCGCGGTGGGCATCGCGGATGAAATCGTAGACCGACTTGCCGCTCTCCTCGCGGATGAACATCCGCTCGGCCACGCCACGCTGGGCGAGGGCGGCGGAACCGCCGCTGAAGGCCACCTCCACCGTGTACTCCATGGCCGCTGCAACAGTCGCGAGAAAGAACGGCGCACCCGCCTCCGCGGGTCGGGAAGGATCGGTATTGACCAGTACCACCAGCAGCTTGCTAGCCATCCGCATACTCCGGACATGTTGAGGGATGAGAGCCGTCGTCGGTGCCGGCCCGGAGGACGGAAGGGGCATTATAGGGAGCCCGCCCGGCCAATTCCAGCCCGCCAGACCAGCTCGGAAACCATCCCATACGCCCAATCAAGCGACTGTTTCAGAAGATAAATACAACCATCCACCACGGAGACACGGAGAACACGCAGGGTTGTGACGTTTGCGATCACCGACCCGTCAGATCAGGTTCATGAGACGAACAGGTCGCTATCCATCCATGGTTTTTCTCCGTGGTGAACGAGCAGGCTGCCACGAATCGACATGCACCGGCAGTCTGCAGTTGAACCGTGTGTCAGCGCTTCATGCGGGAGGCTTGCGGGATCCAGGCGGGAGGTAGACCAGGTGGGCCGGGCAACCGCTGCGGCAATCGCTGGCGCCGAAGCCGGGCACGGGCACCTGAGCTGCCGGGTTGTCGAGAGTTTCACGCAGCAGCGCGTGCTCGTCGGCGCCCGGGTGGATCTCCACCCGCTCCAGGCGGAATTCCGGATGCATCAGCAGCGCGTCCACGTGCCAGTGATGCCGTCCCTCCCCCGACTCGGCCAGCCTGCGATGCCGCGCCACCCGCTGGGCGAGATTGCGCCGCGCACTGCCCACATACACATAGCAGCCCGGCGCCAGTTCCCAATCTCCCAGGGCTCCGGCACGGATGCGAGCCGGAGAGCGGAGTTGCAGGACGAGCCGATAGGCGCCGCTGTTCTCCACCCGCACGGGCTCTCAGTGCTAGCAGCCTGTCAGACTTGAGGCTGATCTACTGCGCCGGCGGGATAGCGGTCCATATGAAGCCGATTTTTCGTTACATAGACCCACTATGCGCCTCAAAATCGACTCCATCTGTCCTCGCTCTCCCACTCGGCTCGCTACGATCGCTCAAGTCCGACAGGCTGCTAGTCGGTGTCCTCGCCGCGCTTGCGCAGGGAAGCCGGGCTGATTCGCACCACGGTGCTGTCGGCCGGTTTCTCGTCCACGTAGTGGGGACGCTCGTTGCGCTCCAGTCCCAGGGCCTCGGCCAGTTCCGCCTCGCGCGCCGCGATGAGGCTGAGGCAGTCCCGCACCCCTTCCAGCGTGGTCTCGGAAAGGGTGTGGCGCATGCCGGGCTGCGGCGTGGTGTCGCGGATGACGCTGGCCAGCACCTTGCGCATCATGCGCATGATGCGCTGTTCCTGGGTGAGTTCCTCGCTCATGCTTCTCTCCTGTCTGGGTGCGGGGCGCACCGCCCCGTCGTGATCGTGGCGCCAGTGTAACCCGGATGATCCGCCGCGTATCGGCGCCAGCGCCTGGGTGGGCCTGCTGCCCGGAGCGAGGCCAGCCGCATCGGCGGGGCGGATGCTTTGCGAAGTCTGGCGTTTTGGTGCATGATAGGCGGCTTAAATTCGGGTGAATCACTGAATCACGGCTTCAAGTGAGTCATCGAAGCGAACATCTGGTCATGAACGAAGCGGGAGGTCGCTCACTGCATGGCGAAGGAAGACCATATCGAGATGGAAGGCACGGTCATCGAGACCCTGCCCAACACCATGTTCCGGGTCGAGCTGGAAAATGGCCACATCGTCACGGCCCACATTTCCGGCAAGATGCGCAAGCACTACATCCGCATCCTGACCGGTGACAAGGTCACCGTTCAGCTCACGCCCTACGACCTTTCCAAGGGTCGCATCACCTTCCGTACCCGCTGAGGCTCCCCCCGCCGCGCAGCCGCCGGCCGAGCGGCCGTCCATGCCCTGACTCTCCGCCGGCCCGGCTCCGTCCGCAGTGCCAGCGCCCGTCCCGCGCACCGGCGCCTGCCCATCCCCGGCGCATCCGGGCTCGTTCCCGCCCGCATTGAAAACGGCGCCCCGATGGGCGGCCTCAGGTCTCATGCGGTGGGGATTGGATCTGTGTTCAGTGCGCCGGTCCGCCACCCCGGGCGACCGCCGGCGGGGATGGCCTACCGGACGCTCAGCTCTTCGCCTCGAGCTCGAATTCCAGCTCGTCGTCGCGCGCCGTCACGTTCACGCGCCCGCCGTGGGCCAGCTTGCCGAACAGCAGCTCCTCGGCCAGCGGGCGCTTGATGCGCTCCTGGATGAGGCGCGCCATGGGGCGGGCGCCCATCTGCGCATCGTAGCCGTGCTCCGCCAGCCATTCCCGGGCGCTCTCGTCCACTTCCAGCGACACTCCCTTCTCCTCCAGCTGCAGCTCCAGCTCGGAGATGAACTTGTCCACCACGTGGGCTATGACCACCGGCGACAGGGATTTGAACTGGATGATGGCATCCAGACGGTTGCGGAACTCGGGCGTGAAGCTGCGGCGGATCACCTCCATCGCGTCGGTGCTGTGATCCTGGCTGGTGAAGCCGATGGAGGCGCGGGCGGCCAGCTCCGCCCCGGCGTTGGTGGTCATCACCAGGACCACGTTGCGGAAGTCGGCCTGGCGGCCGTTGTTGTCCGTCAGGGTGCCGTGGTCCATCACCTGCAACAGCAGGTTGAACACGTCCGGGTGGGCCTTCTCCACCTCGTCCAGCAGCAGCACCGCATGGGGATGCTTGGTGATGGCCTCGGTGAGCAGCCCGCCCTGGTCGTAGCCGACGTAACCGGGGGGCGCGCCGATGAGACGGGAGACGGTATGCCGCTCCATGTACTCGGACATATCGAAGCGGATGAGCTCGATGCCCATGATCCGGGCCAGCTGCCGCGTCACCTCGGTCTTGCCCACGCCGGTGGGACCGGCGAACAGGAACGACCCGATGGGCTTGTCCGGGTTCCCCAGCCCGGCGCGGGACATCTTGATGGCCGAGCCGAGGGTCTCGATGGCCTCGTCCTGGCCGAACACCGCGAGTTTGAGATCCCGCTCCAGGGTGCGCAGGGCGTCCTTGTCCGAGGCGGAAACGTTCTTGGGCGGAATCCGCGCCATGCCCGCCACCACCTGCTCCACATCGCCCACCGTGATAGTGCGCCGGCGGCGGGAGGGCGGCAGCAGCCGCTGGCGTGCACCCACCTCGTCGATGACGTCGATCGCCTTGTCCGGCAGATGACGATCATTGATGTAGCGATCGGCCAGTTCGGCCGCAGCGCGCAGGGCCCGCGGCGCGTATTTCACCTGGTGGTGCTCCTCGAACCGGCTTTTCAGGCCACGCAGGATCTGCACCGTCTCCTCCACCGACGGTTCGGTGATGTCGATCTTCTGGAACCGCCGCGCAAGGGCCCGATCCTTCTCGAAGATGCCCCGGTACTCCTGGTAGGTGGTGGCGCCGATGCACTTGAGCTGGCCCGAGGCGAGCATGGGCTTGATCAGGTTGGAGGCGTCCATGACGCCGCCGGAGGCGGCTCCGGCCCCGATGATGGTGTGGATCTCGTCGATGAACAGGATCGAGCCGGGCTCGTTCTCGAGCTGATGCAGGACCGCCTTGAGGCGCTTCTCGAAATCGCCCCGATACTTGGTGCCGGCCAGCAGCGCACCCAGGTCGAGGGCGTAGATGGTGCTCTCGGAGAGCACCTCGGGCACCTGGTCGTCGACGATCATCCGCGCCAGCCCTTCGGCAATGGCGGTTTTGCCCACCCCGGCCTCGCCGACGTAGAGCGGGTTGTTCTTGCGCCGCCGGCACAGCACCTGGATGGTGCGTTCCACTTCGCGGGCCCGGCCGATGAGCGGGTCGATGAGACCCCGCCGGGCGCTTTCATTCAGGTTGGTGGCGTAGGTCTCCAGCGGACTCTTGCCCGGAACGGCCTGGGTCTGCTCCTCCTCCTGCAGCGATTCGGGATCGAGCGGCTGCTCCTCCTCGATCTTGGAGATGCCGTGGGCCACATAGTTGAGCACGTCCAGCCGGCTGATGTCCTGCTCCCGGAGCAGGTAGACGGCGTGGGACTCCTGCTCGCTGAACAGCGCCACGAGCAGATTGGCGCCGGTCACCTCCTTCTTGCCGCTGGACTGTATGTGGAAGACCGCCCGCTGCAGGACCCGCTGGAAGCCGAGCGTGGGCTGGGTCTCACCCTCCACGGCGCTGGCGGGAAAGACGGGGGTGGTCTCCTCGACGAACTGGTCCAGATCCCGGCGCAGCCGATCCAGGTTGGCGCCACAGGCGCGCAGCACCTCCGCGGCGCTGGGATTGTCCAGCAGCGCCAGCAGCAGATGCTCCACGGTGATGTACTCGTGGCGCTTCTGGGCGGCCTCCCTGAAGGCCGTATTGAGGGTGAACTCCAGTTCCTGGCTGAGCATGATCTCGCTCCCGTCGTGCGCGCCTCAGGCCGCTTCCATGGTACAGAGCAGCGGGTGCTGATGGCTGCGCGAATAATCGTTCACCTGCGTCACCTTGGTTTCGGCGATGTCGCGGGTATAGATGCCGCACACGCCCTTGCCCTGGGTGTGAACCTGCAGCATGACCCGGGTGGCCGTCTCCCGGTTCATGTTGAAGAACTGCTGCAGAATGTCCACCACGAACTCCATGGGCGTGAAATCGTCATTCAGAAGCACCACCTTGTATCTGGGCGGTCGCTTGAGCTTGGGCTTGGCCTCCTGGGTCGCCAGGCCGTCGTCGTGCTGGTGCTTGTCGGTGTCGCTCATCGTTCCACTGTCTGCGATCCGTTCCCCGGTGAAATGCGCGCCCTTTCGGGCGCTGCCGACCTAGCAGCCTGTCGGACTTGAGGCTGATCTACTGCGCCGGTGGGACTGCGGCCCATATGAGGCCGATTTTTCGTTTCATAGACCCACTATGCGCCTCAAAATCGGCCCCATCTGTTCTCGCTCTCCCACTCGGCTCGCTACGATCGCTCAAGTCCGACAGGCTGCTAGTGTACTGCGTCACTCTTGGAGGCACATTTAGCGAGTCGCCCGCAGGGAGTTCCCCGAAAGCACCATGACTGCGTTGCAGCGCTTGACAAGGGAACAAACCATTGCCTGCGCACCACGCCTTGTCCTGGCGCTTTCGGGGGGCTCTGAAAGTACCTCCAAGAGTGACGCAGTACGCTAATTATTAGACCAGAAATGCACGAGCAAGTTGAAGTGCCCGGGCAACGAGGGAATTTGTAGTAAAAATATGTGGTTATAAGTGGTATGACAGAAGACCCGGGGCACAGGGGGCGACTTGGCCGCGATGGTGAGCGGGCTTCGGGAAAGACATTCCCGGGGCGCCGGATGCCCGGGCCGTGTCGCGGCCGAGGCGGGGCGGCGGGGCCCGACGGGCCCCGCCGCCGGTGCGGGTCTACATCTTGCCGATCATGGCGTCACCGAACTGCGAGCAGGAGAGCAGGGTCGCGCCATCCATCAGGCGTTCGAAATCATAGGTCACGGTCTTGGCGGCGATGGCCCCTTCCATGCCCTTGACGATGAGGTCGGCGGCTTCGACCCAGCCCAGGTGGCGCAGCATCATCTCCGCGGAGAGGATCAGCGAGCCGGGGTTCACCTTGTCCTGGCCGGCGTACTTGGGCGCCGTGCCGTGGGTCGCCTCGAACATGGCCACGCTGTCGGAGAGGTTGGCCCCCGGCGCGATGCCGATGCCGCCCACCTGCGCGGCAAGGGCGTCGGAGATGTAGTCGCCGTTCAGGTTCAGGGTGGCGATGACATCGTACTCGTCCGGGCGCAGCAGGATCTGCTGCAGGAAGGCGTCGGCGATCACGTCCTTCACCACGATATCGGCGCCGGTCTTCGGGTTCTTCAGCACATGCCAGGGACCGCCGTCCAGGGGCTGGGCGCCGAACTCGTCCCGGGCCAGCTCGTAGCCCCACTCCTTGAACGCGCCCTCGGTGAACTTCATGATGTTGCCCTTGTGCACCAGGGTCATGGACGGGCGGCCGTTGTCGATGGCGTACTGGATGGCCTTGCGGACCAGGCGCCGCGTCCCCTCGCGGGAGACCGGCTTGATGCCGATGCCGGAGCTCTCCGGGAAGCGGATTTTCTTCACGCCCATCTGCTTCTGGAGGAACTCCACCACCTGCTTCACCTCCGGCGTCCCCGCGGCCCACTCGATGCCCGCGTAGATGTCCTCGGAGTTCTCCCGGAAGATGACCATGTCGGTCTTCTCGGGCTCCTTGACGGGGCTCGGGGTGCCGTCGAAGTAGCGGACCGGACGCAGGCAGACGTAGAGATCGAGTTCCTGGCGCAGGGCCACGTTGAGGGAGCGGATGCCGCCGCCCACGGGGGTGGTCAGGGGGCCCTTGATGGAGACGACGAAGTCGCGCACCGCCTCCATGGTCTCCGCGGGCAGCCAGGTGTTCTCGCCGTAGACCTTGTTGGCCTTCTCACCGGCGAAAACCTCCATCCAGGCGATGCCGCGCTCCCCGCCGTAGGCCTTCTCCACCGCCGCGTCCACCACCTTGCGCATTACCGGGGTGATGTCCACACCAATGCCGTCACCCTCGATGAACGGGATGATGGGACGCGCCGGAACGCTCAGGGAGTAATCGCTGTTGACCGTGATTTTTTCGCCCTCGGCGGGGACGGTGATATGTTGGAAGGCCATAAACGCTCCTTAAGTGGTCCATAAAACCGGCTGATTATATCATCAACGGATAGAGTGGCGATGCCGGAGCTCCCCCACGGACGTGGGACGATTGTCCATACATCCCTTATGAAAATCATCCTCTTCAACAAGCCCTACGGCATGCTCAGCCAGTTCACCGATTCCGCCGGCCGGAATACCCTGGCGCTTGCGGTGCCGGTACCGGGCGTCTACCCGGCCGGCCGCCTGGATCGGGACAGCGAGGGCCTGCTGCTGCTGACCGACGACGGGGAGCTTCAGCACCGCATCAGTGATCCCCGCCACAAGCTGGAGAAACGCTACTGGGTGCAGGTGGAGGGCGAGCCCAACGATGCGGCGCTGGAGCGGCTGCGGCGCGGGGTGGAGCTGTCAGACGGGAAGACCCGCCCGGCGCGGGTGCGATTGATTTGCGAACCGGAACTGTGGCCCCGCGATCCGCCCATCCGCTTCCGGGCCAGCATCCCCACCCGCTGGCTGGAGATCGCCATCCGGGAAGGCAGAAATCGCCAGGTGCGGCGCATGACCGCGGCGGTGGGGCATCCCACCCTGCGGCTGGTCCGGGTGGCCATCGGACCGTGGCGGCTGGAGGGATTGGAGCCGGGCCAGTGGCGCGAGGAACCCCTTACCGGGTCGATCGCCAGCGCCCTGCCGCCTCCGCGTCGCTCTCGCGGGCATCGACCCAGCGCGAGCCGGCCCCGGTCTCCTCGCGCTTCCAGAACGGGGCGCGGGTCTTGAGATAGTCCATGATGAATTCGCAGGCGGCGAAGGCATCGCCCCGGTGGGCGCTGGCCACGGCCACCAGCACTATGGGATCGGTGGGCTGCAGGGTACCCACCCGATGGATCACCGTGACATCGAGGATATCCCAGCGCCCGCGCGCCTGCGCGACAATGCCCTCCAGTGCCTTCTCGGTCATGCCCGGATAGTGCTCCAGGGTCATGGCATTGACGCCATCACCTTCGTTCACATCCCGGACCAGCCCCACGAACGCCGCCACGGCACCCACCGCCGGATTGTCCCGGCTGAGGGCGGACACCTCGGCGCCCACGTCGAACGTCTCCTGCTGAACCCGGATCACCACCGTCATCCCCTGCAACGTGTCCCTAGTTGGAGGCTATGCCAAAGCTCCCCGGCGGACAAGTCCCGCCCCGGGGCAGGGGCGTGATCGTTGTCCACCACGGAGGCACGGAGGACACGGAGAAAGACATAAAAGCAAACCAGCCACAGATTGACGTTGATTTTGTTTCAAGCGTCGGTGGCTATCTGCCGGAGTTGCCGCCCGGAGTCGACGAGTTGTTCCGCTCCAGCGGGGCCTTTCCTGCAGATCCTGGGCAATAAACGTAAATCAACGTAAATTTGCGGTTTATCCGGTGCCTTTCTCCGTGTCCTCCGTGCCTCCGTGGTGAAAAAATCATAAAAAAACGCCGCGGCCGGAGCCGCGGCGTTTTCGTGAGGCCGGAGCGATTACTCGGTGCTGGTGTTGGCGGCCAGCGGGATGGATTCGGCCGGCGGTTCGATCTGCAGGGTCTCGAAGAAGGTCCCCATGCCCACCAGCATGCGGTACTGGGCGAACAGGTTGGTGTAGTCGGCGGTCACGAAGGCGCGGCTCGCCTCGAACACCTCGTTCTCAGTGTCCAGGACGTCCAGCAGGGTACGCTGGCCGATGTTGAACTGCTTCGTGTAGGCCTCGCGGGTGCGCTTGGTGGCGTCGACGTGCTTCTGCAGGTAGTCCCGCTGTTCCTTGGTGGACTGGTAGGAGGTCCAGGACAGTCGCAGGCTCTCCTCCACCTGCCGCTGGGTGTTGTTGCTGATCTCCTTGGCCTCGTTGATGAGGTGGGCGGTCTGCTGCTTGCGGGCGGTGTCGGCGCCGCCATTGAAGAGGTTCCAGCGCATGCGCAGCATGGCGGTGAAATCCTCGTCCTCGCCTTCGCGCCCGTCCCAGTCCTCGTTCCAGGTCCGGCCCACCTCGATGTCGAAGCGGGGGTAGAAGGCATGCTTGGAAGCCTCGTGCTGGGCCAGCGCGGCGTCCACGTCGGCCAGCGATGACTTCAGGGTAGGATGGTTGTTCAGGCCCGAGGAGATGGCCTGCTCCACAGTGCTGGGCAGGGCGGCCTCGGCGCCCGTCGGACGCTCCAGCGCCTCGGGGGGGGCGCCGACCACCCGGATGTAGGCAGCCTCGGCCTCCTTCACGTTGTTGCGGGCGGCCACCACGTTGGCCTCGGCCCGGGCCAGGCGGCCCTCCACCTGGTCGAGGTCGGCGGTGCGGCCCACGCCCGACTCGCTACGCAGCCTGATCTGGTCGTGGATACGCTGGTGGGCGGCCATGTTGTCCTCGGCCAGCTTCAGCAGATCCTGCTGGCGCAGCAGCTCGAGATAGGCCTCGGTGGTACGCAGCCCGGTGTTCTGGGCGGTGCCGGCCACGGTGTAGGCCGCCGAGTCGACCCGCGCCTCCTGGCGCTGCACCTCGCTGCGGGTGGCGAAACCGTCGAACACCATCTGGCGCAGGTTGATGGCCGTCTCCTTGCGGGTCAGCCAGCGGTCATCACCCGGGTAGGCATCGGTGCGGGTGTTGGCGTTGTCGCTCCATTCCCGCCCGATGCCGGCGCTCACGTCCACCTTCGGGAAGTAGCCGGCGCGGGCCTGCTTGATCTCCTCGTCGCGGGAGAGACGTTCGTTGGTGGTGGTCAGAATCTGCGGGTTGGTGGCCAGAGTCTGCTGAATGGCCTCTTCCAGGGTGACGGCCTGGGCCGAGGCGGCGGCGGTCAGGCCGATGGTGGCCATCACGACAGCAAGTGTGCGCGGTTTGAACTCCATCTCGATATCTCCGGTTATCTGTTCTTAATCTACCGGGTGACGCATCCGGTGGCTTGTTGATTACTTGTTGTGCGATCCAGAATACATTAGTCATGGATGAAAAATAGCCTACAGCACGTTGTTTTTCTAATGCAATGTTGTAAAAAAAGAAACCCCGGTTCCAGATATCGGAACCGGGGCTCATCCTCCGTGTGCTGTCAGACCACGATGTCGGCCGACGTGCCGCTGTCGTCGATGACCAGGGAGACCGTCGCACCGACAGTAACCCCTTGGAGAAGTGCGACATCCTGCCAGCCGCCGCCGTCATGCAGGTCAACCTGCAGGGTGGAGTCGGCGCCGTCGCTGATCACCTGCACGTAGTCACTGATGTTGGCGGGACTCGGGCTCACCCCCATCCCGCTGAGGATGTCGGAGATGTCGAGGACGTCCACCTCGCCTCCGGGCCCCTCGTTGGTGTAGTCGGTGACCGTGTCCACCGCCCCAAGCCCGGTGAAGGTGAAGACGAAGCTGTCGTCACCGCCACCGCCGGTCAGGGAGTCGACCCCGGGACCGCCGATGAGGACGTCATCGCCCTCGCCGCCGAGGAGGATATCGTCGCCGTCGCCGCCCACCAGGATGTCGTTGCCGGCAAGCCCGTCCAGGGTGTCGTTCCCGCCATAGCCGAGGAGATTCTCGCCGTCCTCGGTGCCGGTCAGGCTGTTGGCGGTGTCATCCCCGGCGATGGTGAAGGCGTCGGGATAGAGCGAGACGTCGACCTGGCTCGCCACGCTGTCCCCGTCGGCATCGGTCCCGATGATATCGAAGTTCAGGTCGATGGGCGGCTGCTCGCCACCCTGACCGTAGCTGAAGAAGCCGAGCTTGAAGGCCTCGGTGCCGTCGGCCCCCTCGATCTGGATGGCGCTGAAGGCCTCGTCCGGATTGGTCGGATCCGTCTGCACCTGGAAGGTCCAGTCCTGCTCCATGCCGTTGATGGTGACCGAATCGCCGTTGTCGTCGATGGTCTTGGTCGGATCACCGGCATTGAACAGGTTGGTGACGTCGTCCCCGTTCTCGTCGTAGATGGTGATATGGGACGGATCGAGGTCGACGAGGGTTTCGCCCCCATCGGGATCACCGTAGAAGTAATCATCACCGTCGGCCACGATGGCCGTCAGGGTGAAGTTCGCCAGCGTGCCGGTGATGTGGGTGACCTGCTGCTTGTAGGCGTAGACCAGGTCGTGGGTGCCGTCGTAGCTGAACGTCCAGTCGCTGCCCACCTTCTCGGCAACCAGCCCGTTGACGAAATCGAAGCGGAGCGCCTCGCCGACCTCGATGCTGTTGCCCCCGCCCACGCCGATCTCGGTGGCATTGCTGTTGACGGTATAGCCCGTCGCGGTGGACACCATGACATCGTTGGTGGAGCCGCCCACGTCGACGAGGGCCTTCCAAGTGACGTTGCCGCCGCCCACGCCGGTCAGGTTGGTGACGTCGGTTGTCTCCGTCCCGTTGGAGATGACCCCGTTGGTGGTGATGTTGTAGCTGTCACCGCCCGGGTTGATGTCGATGAACAGCCCCACCTCGCCATCGGGCGCCGTCTTGGCGTAGAGCTCGGTATGGTCGGCGCCGTAGTAGAGGTAGAGGGGATCGCCGTTCAGGGTCAGAGGCGTGCCGCTAGCGTCCGTCGCCACGCTGCCCTCGACGATGTTGAACTCCACCGTGCCCAATCCATCGGTCCCGTAAAGCCCAGCGAAGTTGAGTGGGATGTCGGAGAGGCTGTGGGATTCGTTGGCCATATCCACCAGATGGGCGGTCTCCGGAACGAAGGCGCTCGGACCGTCGTCCTCGATGGCGAACACCCCGTCGCTCAGGTCGAGAGAGGCACTCGCCTGGTCCCCGTCGGCATCGGTCACCGTCTGCGTCAGCAGAACAGTCCCCGCCGCCGCGCCCAGCGCCTCCGGGTCGTCCGGGTTGTTCACATCGTCATGCCAGATGTTCTCCGACTGGCTGAAGGTCACCTCCCCGGTGCCGTCCACGCTGATGCGGAAGTACTCCGTCCCGCCCACCATGCCGACAACATCGTCGCCGTCCATGCTGAGCATGATCTCCGCACCCTGGCCGTAGCCGTCACCGTCGCCCGCATCGGTGTCACCCGGCTCCAGCGCATACAGCCCGGAACCCAGGTCCGCTCCCGCCAGCGACAGCGTGTAGGCCACGCCGCCCGCCCCGTCGGTGCCGTAATCGATGGTGCCGGCAAAGCCCCCGCTGAAGTCCGCACTGGCGCTGGCAATCCCGTCCCCGGCCAGCGGCGACTCGTCCAGCGTCAGGATCGGCGCAACGTAGTCCGGGGTCAGCGTCACGCTCGGACCGTCGTCCTCGATGGCGAACACCCCGTCGCTCAGGTCGAGAGAGGCACTCGCCTGGTCCCCGTCGGCATCGGTCACCGTCTGCGTCAGCAGAACAGTCCCCGCCGCCGCGCCCAGCGCCTCCGGGTCGTCCGGGTTGTTCACATCGTCATGCCAGATGTTCTCCGACTGGCTGAAGGTCACCTCCCCGGTGCCGTCCACGCTGATGCGGAAGTACTCCGTCCCGCCCACCATGCCGACAACATCGTCGCCGTCCATGCTGAGCATGATCTCCGCACCCTGGCCGTAGCCGTCACCGTCGCCCGCATCGGTGTCACCCGGCTCCAGCGCATACAGCCCGGAACCCAGGTCCGCTCCCGCCAGCGACAGCGTGTAGGCCACGCCGCCCGCCCCGTCGGCACCGTATTCAGTCACCACCGAGAAGTTGCCGGAAAAGTCCGCACTGGCGCTGGCGATCCCGTCCTCGGCCAGCGGCGACTCGTCCAGTGTCAAACCAATCGGTTCGGGCTCTGGATTGATGCTGGCGATGGGCATGTCATCATTGATGGTTAGCGTCAGGGTGCCGTCGGCGGTGTCGCCGTCGCTGTCGCTGACCGTGTAGGTCAGGTCGACCAGCGCGTCGTTCTCACCCTGTACTCCTTCGTGGAGAACGTTCTGCAACATAGTGACAGTGAAATCGCCGGTGTCGGGATTTACCTGTACCTCGAAGAGGTCGCCCCGAACGGAGCTCGCGGTCAGGGTGTTGGTGCCCGGATTCCAGCTGTAGGTAACCGCTTCCGTTCCGACGGTGCCATTGGCCCCGTCCATGGCCGCGAAGCTGATGCCGCCGGGGCCATTGGGGCCGAAGTCGAACACCAGCGTACCGCTATCGGTGTAATCCAGGTCTGTTGGGGTTTCTACCTCGTCAATGCCGATAACCCCACCGACACCATCCGGAATCGACTCCTCCTCCACCGTGGAACCGACACTGCCGGCACTGGGTTCCCCTTCCTCCTCATAAGGAAATGCCGGCTGCGGCTCAAGGAACTCGAAGCTCAGCCCGGTGGTCTCGAAGCCGCTCTCCGGGGTCATGCGGTTGCCGGTGAGATCCACCACGGCGTAGCTGGTGCCGCCCTCGTCAGTGGGCGCACCGGCCTCACCCGCGCCTGGTCCCGCGGCGGTGGGCGCCAGCAGCGCGGTGGGGTCCTCGCCGGCGAGGATGGCCTGCTGGATGGCATCTACCGAGGCGACCGCCTCGGCGGCCTGCTCCGCGCCGGGCGGAGTGAAGACCGAACTGTCCAGCATTGCCTCGGCATTGCGGCCGAGGTCAAGACGGGTGCCGTCGGTGAATTCGACCATCACCGCGGAGGCATCGCCGGTCTGGATGACTTCATTGAGATGGACGGCGTCACCCAGCGCAAGGATGCGTGATACACCGTCGGTGGAGATGGCTGTGACCGACCCCTTCAGGGCCGTGACGAAGCCGATTACCTGTGCGCTGGTTGCCATGGTGTCTCTCCTGTTCCTTTCACATAGGTCCATGCCGGGCCCGGACATGGACCCGCCGCTTCTGTATTAAGGCTAGACCGGCTGGTCGGGTCCACCATTGGACCTTGGTACAGGTGGGGGAGATTCGTGACCGGGTTGGCACAGAACAGATTCGGGGGGACGGGGAACGGATTAAGGACTGCCACGGCCGCACTGCACAGGGAGCCGGGGTTCGGCACCTGCCTGGCCGGATGAATCCGGCCCTGCGGCCCGGGTGGGTGGGGAGACGGGATCGCAGGTGCAGATTCATCTGCACGGGGTGCCGGGGTTCGGCGCCGTGCCTCATCGCCGCAACGGAAGCCTCGGTGGTGCGCACGGCGCACCCTATGCGGCTGCACGGTGAGGAGGGATGGGTGACGAGGGACGGGAAAGGCATCATCGTCTGCATCACCCATCACTCATCACCCACCCTCCCTCGCCACTCGAAACTCGAAACTCGAAACTCGAAACTCGAAACTATCAGTCAGTGGACCGTCCGGTTCAGCCGACCGTTCACCAGCAGGGCAAGCTGCAGGCGGTCCCTGGTGCCGGTCTTCTGGAAAATGGAGCCGAGGTGGGCCTTGACCGTACGCTCAGTGATGCCCAGCTCGGACGCGATGACTTTGTTGCTGGCGCCGCCGGCCACCAACCGCGCAGTATCCAGCTCCCGCGCGGTCAACCCCTCCAGACCGTTTCCGCCTGTCCCGGGCACGGCGCCGGCTCCGGCCGCGCGGATAAGTCGCTGCATCAGGCTCCAGCCCACCCAGACCTCACCGCCGAACACCGCCTGCGCCGCCTGGGCCAACAGGGACTGGGCCATGTAGGTGTTGCAGTAGCCGTGGATACCGGCCATCAGGTAGGCCAATCCCTCTTCGTCATCGGGTCGATCCGAGAAGAGAATGATGCGCAGCTTCGGGTGGGCCTTGCGCAGTTGCACGACTCCCTCGCGTCCGTTAAGCCCCGGCAGCCGATGGTGTAGCAGCAGCATTCCGGCCGGACGCGCCGCGAGCCATTGACGGAGTTGGTTGAAATCCGTGACGATTCCTGTCTCGAAAGCGGGACCCAACGCGTCGTGCCAGCGGCCGGCGAGTTCATCCCGGTTCGTTCCGATAACCACCATGGTGGCGTTCTCAACGTTCCCTGAGTGCATACTCCTTGGCCCTCAATACCGGTTTGAGAAGATACTCGAGCACGGTCTTCTTGCCGGTGAGGATGTCTACGCTGGCCTGCATACCCGGGATGATGGGCAGCGGCTTCTGCTCATTGCCCAGATGGTTGCGGTCCGTGCGTACCCGCACCTGGTAGTAGGTGTCGCCCTTCTCGTCCGTGAGGCTGTCGGGGCTGATCTGCTCGAGCTTGGCTGGTAACCCTCCGTAGATGGCAAAATCGTAGGCGGTGAACTTCACCGTGGCCGGCTGACCCGGATGGAGGAACCCGATGTCCCGTGGGGAGATCTTGGCCTCCACCATCAGGCTGTCCTCCAGCGGCACGATCTCCACCAGATCCATGCCCGGCTGCACCACCCCGCCTTCGGTGGTAACCAGCAGCCGTTTCACTTCACCCCGAACCGGCGAACGCACCAGGGTCCGCTCCACCCGATCCTCGAGGGCGATGTTGGACGCCGACAACCGCCCCATCTCGGCGGTGGTCTCGTTGAGCTCCGTGCGCGCCTCGTTGCGGAACGCCAGCCGCGCCTCCTCCAGCTTCCGCCGGGCCTCATCCAGGCGTGACTGGACCCGGGGGATAGCCAGCTCGGTGGCCTTGAGATCGCCGCGCAGATCGTTGACCTGGCGCTCGAGCCGCAGCACCTCCACCTCGGAAATGGCGCCGTCCTTGACCAGGGGGCGGGTCATTACCAGTTCGCGGTAGGCCAGGTTGTAGCTGCGCCCCACCTGCCCTTTCTTCGCCTCCAGCTCCGCCAGCTCCTGCCGGCGCTGGGTCTCCTGCTCCCGCAGAATGCGGAGATTGGCCTCGAGCTGCTGCTGGCGGGTGTCGTAGAGCTCCCGTTCCCGCGCCACCAGTTCGGGCTGCTCCTTGACCACCTCCTCCGGGGCCCTGAACTCCTCCCCCATGGCTTCGGCACGCAGGCGGGCGGCCTTGGCGGCGAGGGCCAGGTAACGCAGCCGGCTCTCCCGGTACGAGGAGGAGAAGCGCACGTCGTCGATCTTGATCAGGACCTGGCCCTTGTCGACGATATCGCCTTCATGCACCAGGAGCTCGCCAACGATCCCGCCTTCGAGATTCTGGATGACCTGGACCTGGCGGGAGGGGATCACCTTGCCCACACCGCGGGTCACCTCGTCCAGCTCGGCGCGACTGGCCCAGACCCCGGCGAGGGCGAAGAACAGCAGCACCGACCAGATGATGAAACGCCCGCCGCGCGGCGAGTCCTCGAGCACGGCTGCGGCGGCATCCGAGACGAAATCCAGGTCCTCCGCCCCCTTGATCATGGAGGGATTGGGCGGGATATGGAGCGGCCCAGCCACATCACTCTGCTCTTGCTTCCGTTTTTTTTCGTCCATGTTCTGCCCGTTCTAGCGCGCCACGCGCAGCTTGCCTTGCTTGAGCGCCTCCAGGACCTGCTCCTTGGGTCCGTCGGCGACGATGCGGCCGCTGTCCATGACCACGATCCGGTCCACCAGGTTGAGCAGTGAGGCCCGGTGGGTCACCAGCACCACGGTCTTGCCGGCCAGCACCTGCACCATCCGCGTCTTGAACTGCTCCTCGGTGGTGTTGTCCATGGAGTTGGTGGGTTCGTCCAGCAGCAGGATCGGCGGATCCAGCAGCAGGGCGCGGGCGATGGCGATGGACTGACGCTGGCCGCCGGAGAGGGTCTCGCCCCGCTCACCCACCATCATGTCGAATCCGGCCGGGTTCTGGTTGATGAAATCGGTCACCCCGGACAGCTCCGCCACCCGCAGCACCTCGCGGGCATCGGCGAACGGCGCGCCGAGGCGGATGTTGTCCCGCACGCTGCCGAAGAACAGGAGCGTGTCCTGGGGGACATAACCGGTGTTGCGGCGCAAATCCGCCGGGTCGATCTGACGCAGGTCGATGCCGTCGATGCGAACCGCCCCCTCCTGGGGCGAGTAGAGTCCGAGGATGAGCTTCTCCACCGTGGTCTTGCCGGAGCCGACCCGGCCGATGAGCGCCACCTTCTCCCCGGCGCGGATGCGCAGGTTGATGCCGCTCAGCGCCCGCTCGGTCTGCCCGGGATAGGAGAAGTTGACGTCCCGCAGCTCAATGTCGCCCCGCAGGACCGGCCGGTGGACGTAATCCTGCCCCGTGGACCGCTCCTGGGGCAGCCCCATGATGGAATTCAGACTCTGCAGGGCCGCCCGCGCCTGGTGGTAGCGGGTCGCCAGGTTGGCCACCTGCCCGGTGGGCGCGACCGCCCGGCCGGTGAGGATGACGCTGGCGATCAGGCCGCCGAGGCTGATCTCCCCCTCGCCGATGAGATAGACCCCGAAGATGACCGTGCCCACCGTGGCCAGCTGCTGCATCAGCACGGCGATGTTGAGGGCCGAGGCCGAGAGCATCCGCGCGCGCACGCCCCAGCGCGCCATGTAGCCGGTGGCCTGCTCCAGGCGCCGCTGTATCACCCCCTCCGCTCCCAGGGTCTTGATGGCCTCCAGGCCGGTGAGGCTCTCCACCAGGGTCGCGTTCTTCTGGGTGGCCATGCGCATGGAGTGATCCACCGCCTCGCGCAGGGGTCCCTGCACGAACAGGGCGTAGATGAGCACCACCGGAATGGCCACCGCGGGCACCAGCACGATGGGTCCGCCGATCAGGGCGACCACCACCAGGAACAGGACCACGAAGGGCAGGTCCACGAGCGTGGAGATGGTGGCCGAGGTGATGAAGTCGCGGACACTCTCGAACTCGCGCAGGTTATTGGCGAAGGCCCCCACGGAGACCGGCCGGTCCATCATCCGGATGCCCAGCACCCGCTCGAAGATCATGGCCGAGAGGACGACGTCCGACTTGCGTCCGGCCAGATCGATGAAGTAGCCGCGCAGCGCCCGCAGCAGCAGGTCGAAGCCGTAGACGATGGCCACGCCGATGGCCAGCACCCAGAGGGTCTCCACCGCGTTGTTGGGCACCACCCGGTCGTAGACGTTCATGATGAACAGCGGGCTGGCCAGCGCGAACAGGTTGATGAGGAACGAGGCCACCAGCACGTCGCGGTAGATGCGCCAGGAGCGGGCCAGGGTACCCCAGAACCAGTGCCGGCTGCGGATCCCCAACAGCTCGGGGGCCCGGGCGTCGAATCGGTACTCGGGCCGCGCGAAGATCACGTAGCCCGTGTAGAGGGGCTCCAGCTCGGCGAGGGCCACCTCCGCCACGCCGGTACCGGACTCGGGCTGGACCACCTGCGCCTTCCCTTTGCGGTTGTCCACCGCCATCAGCAGGCAGGCCTGATTGTCCTCCAGCAGCAGGACCGCCGGCAGTGTGAGGGGGCTGATGCGTCGCAGCGGGCGCCTCACCAACCGCGCCGAGAGCCCGCCCCGGGCGGCGGCCCGGACGAAGAGCTCGGGTGTGAGGCGGTTTTGCACCAGCGGCAGTCCGGCACGGAGAGCCTCGGCGCTGATGGGCCGATGGTGGTGCTGGGTGAGCAGCACCAGGCAGTCGAGGAGGGGATCGTCGAAACTGCGCTCCTCGAGGCCGGGGGCGGACGGTTCCGTTTCGTTGCCTGTGGGGCTGGGTTGGGCGTGCATAGTATTCTTTTTACGCCTGTGACCTCGCCGCTGTCGATGGGCCTGGCCCACCGGAGTCGGGATGTTGGCACATCGGTCTCACGGCGACACGGTCGATCCAGGATAGGGATAGGTTGTTTGTCGCACGTATTCCTTGCCCTGCCGCGTTAGAATTGCCATATGTTATTGCCATGTGTTTCAGGATAGCGCCGCGGGCCGAATGTTTTCACATTATGGGATGCGGTAATGACAGTCATCCATAGAGACTGGGTCCAGGGATGGCAATTTGTAGATTTTTGTCAATTTTGAGAACTCCATCACATGCCATACGCGCGACGCGACGCTGAAGGACGAATCGTGGCCCTGTTCGAGCAGGCCGAAGAGGGCGCGGACGAATGGCTGACGGCCGGGGATCCCCAGGTGCGGGAGTTCATCGGGGACGACTCGAGCCCCGAGGGCTACCTGGAGCTGAGCGACCTGGAACTGGTGCGGGTGGTGGAGGACCTCATTCACCTGCTTATCGACAAAAACCTGATCCTAATCACCGAGCTGCCGGTGGAGGCCCAGCGCAAGCTCACGGCCCGCCGCAGCGCCCGCGAACGGCTGCGCGAAGGCGGCGCCCCCGGCTTCTCCCTGAGCGAGGAGGAGCTCCTCTGAGGGTGAAGCGTAAATGCGGGAGTGCGGGAGTGCGTGATGGATGTCAAGCGCCGCGGTTCTCATCACCCATCACCCCCATCACCCATCACTGCATCCTGTCCCCGTCAATCCGCCTTCCCGGCAGGGTGACCCTACACCGGCGCCGGACGGCCCGCCGCGTAGCCCTGGATGCCGTCCACATTCAGATCCCGCAGCACCGCCCACTCCGCCTCCGACTCCACCGCTTCGGCGATGGCGTCGATATCCAGGCTGTGGGCTACCCGGCACAGGGATCCCACGAAGAACTGGTCGTCCTGGCTCGCACCGACGTTGCGGGTGTAGGCGCTGTCGATCTTGACGTATTCCGGGCGCAGGGACCGCAGATAGCCGAAGTTCGCGAAGCCGCGGCCGAAATGGTCCACCGCGATGCCGTGGCCCCGGACCTGGAGCGCGCGGGCGAACGCCACCAGTGTTTCCAGGGACCGGGCCGCGCCGAATTCCGGCACCTCGAAGATCAGCCGGCCACCGGTCGCTGCAGGCTCCAGCCGTGCCTCCAGCCAGCCGAGAAACGTCGCGTCTTCCAGGGAGACCGGGGAGAGGTTCACCGCCAGCACCCCGCCCGGGTTCATCAGCCCGAGCACGCGCTCGACGATGGCCCGATCGAAAGCGTTGGCCAGCCCCCTCCGCTCCGCCATCGGCATGAAGATGCCGGCATTCCTGAGGCTGCCGTCGGCAGCGGCAACGCGAACCAGGACCTCGCGGTGGAGCACCCGTTCCGGATCGCCCGCGGCCACGACCGGCTGGCTGTGGAGCTCGAACCGCCCCTCCCGCACCACCGTTTCGAGGAAGGTGTGCCACTCCTGCCCGCCATGCACTTCCGCGCCCTTGTCCACGGGCAGGGTGGTGCAGTGCCAGGTATTGGCACCCCGGGACTGGGCGAGGCTGAGCGCCCGGTCCGCCTCGGCCATGACGTCATGGTAGACGTCCCCCGGACGGTAGAGACACCCGCCCAGGTGCGCCACTGACGAGGATTCGGTCAACCCCTGCGCGTGCAGTGCGGCAAGGGCCGAGCTGATATCCGAGGCCACCGACTCTGCATCGACACGCTCAAGCCCCGGCAGCATCATTCCGAAGGCGGCGCCCGACAGGCGCGCCACCAGGGCACCGGGCTGACTCGTCAGGCAGGTGGAGAGCACGTCCGCGGCGGCACGCAGGAACTCGTCACCGGCGGCATAGCCGTGGGTCTGGTTGATATCCTCCACCCCCTCGATCTGGGCGATGAAGAGCACCCCGCCCGCCTCGTCGCCGGAACCGAGCCGGCTCTCCGCCTGGCTGCTGAAGTAGCGGCGGTTGCCCAGTCCGGTCACCGGGTCACTGTAGGCCTGGCGCTGGAGCTGGCCGGTTGCCCGGGCCTGTTCCTCGAACATGGCCTTGACCTTGCCGGTCATGTTGTTCATCGCCACCACGACACGGCGCAGCTCACGGGTGTGCGGCAGAGGGATGCGCATATCATAGTTGCGCGCGCAGATGGCCTCGGCCTGGCGCTCCACATCAAGCAGCGGCCGGAACAGCAGCCGCAGGATCAGCCAGCCGGTGAGCATTGCCGCCAGGGCCAGCCCGGCGTACCAGGCGAACAGCTGCCGGGCCGTATCCCACAGGGCGGCGTAGGCATAACCGGGATGACTCTGTACCGTGACAGTACCGACCTGGTTCCAGCCCGACATGACCAGGGCGTCGGCACTGGGCGCCTCCAGCGGCAGCCAGCGGATGAACCACTCCGGCACCCCCTCGATCCGCACTTCCAGCTCCCGCACCACCACCGGCGCGCCGTCCATGCGCCTGAGCTCGATGCTGCGGTAATAGCCCCGGTCGAACACCGCGTTGACCATCGATTCCATGGCCGGCAGATCGTCTGCCCGCAGGTGGGTGGAGATGGACAGCCCCAGGGAGGTTGCCGTGTCCTGTGCGTGGGAGACCAGCTGCTCCTGCAGGAAGGTGCGGGAGCGGTTGAGGTTCACCAGCAGGGTCACGGAGAACACCACCAGGAAAAGCACCACGATGGTGGCCACCAGCTGCCTGAAAAGTGTCATGTCCGCTGCTCTCCCATTATCGAGGGTATCGCGTGTTGTCATTCCCGGGACTTGCGCACGTCGCCGGAGTTGAAACGCTGCAACAGGTCGGTCCAGCGGCTGAGCCGACTGGAATCGCCGGCCCGCACACCAAGCCCGCGCTGTTTCGCGATCCAGAGCCCCGCACCATTGAAACTGTAGACCGGCACCAGGTCGGTACGCGACGTGGCGGGCCGGATGGGCTGGATCAGGTTGTCCAGCACCAGCGGGACAGCCTCGGGAGTGGGGTAGTAGGTGAGCACCATGTGGGCCTGGCTCACCGCGTTGGGCTGCAGCGCCTTGACGTAGGTCAGCCGCATTTTATCCTCGGGCACGCCGAGCGCCTTGAGGGTGAAATACTTGCCGAGGGAAAAGTCCTCGCAGTCACCGCCATCGGTGGCGAGGAACTCCACCGGGGTGGCCCAGTAGTCCTCCTGACCCCAGTGCTGGAAATCGGAAACGAAATTGAGACGGTTGAAGAAGCGGTTCACCCGCTCGAGCTTCTCGCGCTCATCGAGCGCCCCCCCCGTCTCCATCAGCTCGCGCCACTGCACCAGCCGCCCACCGGCCTCGTCGCCGAACTCCGCGCCGATGCGTTCCACCAGCGCGTCATCGACGAACGGCATCTCGGCCGTGCCGGCTGCGGCGAGCAGCAGCGCCAGCATCGGGGCCAGCCACCCGGCGGCGCGGAACAGCACACTGGTGGAGGCCGGCGCACCCATGGCCGGGAGGCGCCTCAGCCGCCGGTCACCGGCGGAAAGAAAGCCACCTCGTCGCCGTCACGGAGCGCCGTGACGTCATCAGCCATCTCCTGGTTGACCGCCACCAGCACCCGGGCGCCGCCGCCCAGGGCCTCGCTCCAGGCGCCCTCGCGCGCCTGGAGCAGGTGACGCAGACCGGCCACGTCGGTGACGTCCTCGGGAAGCGGCAGGGTCTCGGCGCCGGTGCCGAGCTGTTCCCGCAGGCGGGCGAAATAGAGAATCCGGATCATCGGCGTGGCTCCAGGGCGTTTCAGGACATCAGCTCCGCGAATGGAATATAGCTCACCGGGTCGCCGCGGCGGATGACCCGGCCCTCCGGCGCGACGACGAAGCCCTCGGCCCAGCTCGTGGAGGTGAGCACGCCGGAACCCTGGTTCGGGTACAGGGTGACCACGGTGCGCCCCGCAGCGTCAGGCGCCAGACGCGCCCGCAGGTACTCGCGCCGGTCGCCCGGGCGGGTCCAGTCGAACCCGGATTCGGCGGCAACCACCCGCGGCATGACCGCCTGCACGCCCTGGCGACGCAGCAGGAACGGTCGGGTGAACAGGCAGAAGGTGGCGAAGCTGGAAACCGGGTTGCCGGGCAACCCCATGAAGGGCGTGCCGTCCACGGCGCCAAAGGCGAGCGGCTTGCCCGGCTTGACCGCGATGCGCCACAACTCCAGCCGGCCCATTGATTCCACCGCCGCCTTCACATGGTCCTCCTCACCCACCGACACGCCACCGCTGGTGAGGATCAGATCGCACTCCCCGGCGGCACGCCGCAGCACGCCGCGGGTCGCCTCCAGGGTATCCTCCACCGCGCCCAGGTCCAGCACCACGCAGCCGAGGTTGCGGAGCAGCCCGGCCAGGGTGTAGCGGTTGGAGTTGTAGATCTGACCCGGACCCAGCGCCGTCCCGGGCTCCGCCAGCTCGTCACCGGTGGAGAACAGCGCCACCCGCGGACGGCGCACCACCGGCAGCCGGGCCAGCCCCACCGACGCCGCCAGTCCCAGCTCCTGTGGGCGCAGCCGGGTGCCGGCGGCCAGGATCTCCGTTCCCGCGGTGATGTCCTCGCCGGCCCGGCGGATATGCTGTCCGGGACGGGCGGGCTGCTCCACCGTGACCCGATCGCCCTCCACCCGGCAGTGTTCCTGCATCACCACCGCATCTGCGCCCGGCGGGATCGGCGCCCCGGTGAAGATGCGGGCACAACTCCCGGGTTCGAGCGGCACTCCCCGGCTGCCGGCCGGAATGCGCTGACCCACCCGCAGGGCGGCGCCGCCGTCCAGATCGGCACAGCGCACGGCATAGCCGTCCATGGCGCTGTTGTCGTGGGGCGGGACATTCAGGGGCGATGCCTGGCCCTCGGCCAGCACCCGTCCCAGGGCCTCGTCGAGCGCCACCTCCTCCCGGTCGCCGATTTGCTCGGCCCGTGTCAGCAGGGCCTCCAGGGCCTGCTCCACGCTCAGCAGGCCTTGTCCGCGGGCTTTCTCGTTCATTGAATCTCCTCGAAGGATCCCGGCATGCGCGCTAGTGTACTGCGTCACTCTTGGAGGTACTTTCAGAGCCCCCCGAAAGTGCCAGGACAAGGCGCAGTGCGCAGGCAATGGTTGTTCCCTTGTCAAGCGCTGCAACGCAGTCATGGCGCTTTCGGGGGGCTCCCTGCGGGCGAGCCGTTGGCCGGCCATCTGCGGCGTTGCGCTTGCTTGAAAGGGGGCCTGCCATTCCTGCGCAAGCGCGCCTTGCATCTGACCGGCCAACGACTCGCTGAATGTGCCTCCAAGAGTGACGCAGTACACTAGTATCGGGGACATTGTATAAACGTGGGAAGGCGTTTTCATACGCCTGCGCACGGAGTGGGCATCAATTCCCTGAAAACCGCAAGGCCCGGCAGTTCCCGCAATCCCTGCCATAGAATACGCCGGGCATGGAACAATCCCGCCCCGCGCGGTGGCCGCTTCGGGGCGTTCCGCGGCGCCTGAGACGAATTCACACACGCCCGGCGTTTTTCGTTACGATCCCCGCCTGTGACGACCCGAGAGCGGCACCGTGCCCCGACGACTGCATCATAGTTCACCCAGGAGCCAGGCCATCCCGGTGCTCGCCGCGGTGCTGGCTCTCGGCTGCACCCCGGCGCGGGACACCTTCGTGCGTGGGGATGTCATCACCGAGCCGGTACCGGAACGGTTCTCGGTCTGCCATGGACACGGCTGCCGGTGGCTGGACACGGTGGGCCTCGCCCCCGAGCAGTGGCGGGAGGTGCGCGGCATGTTCACCCCCCCCGCCCCCGACGCCCCCACCGAGCGGGTCCGGATTGCCGGCGCGGTGGCCTACCTGGAGCGCCTCAGCGGCGCACGCACCGGCACCGCCGGCGACCTGCCGAAGACCCGTTTCGACCGAACGGGCCCGGATCAGCTCGACTGCATCGACGAGTCCACCAACACCACCACCTATCTGCGCCTGCTGGAGTCCGCCGGGCTGCTCCACCACCACACCGTCGCCCCCCGCGCCACCCGCGGGCTGCTCATCGGCCGCTGGCCCCACACCACCGCGGTGGTCCGGGAGCTCCCGGGCGCTGCCGCCTACGCCGTGGACAGCTGGTTCCACCCCAACGGGGCGGCACCGGAGATCCTCCCCCTCGATGTGTGGCGCGACGGCTGGAGTCCCCGCCCATGAAAGCACTCGCCGGGCTGCTGCTCGCCCTGCTCCCCGCCCTCGCCCCGGCGGCCCCAGCCCCGCCCTTCAGCATCTGTCACGGCTACGGCTGCCGCCAGCAGGCGGAAATCCGGCTCACCGAAGCGGAGTGGTCGGCGGTCCGGGGGCTGTTCCGCCTACCGGTGGCCAGCGCCCGGGCGGAGCGCAGCCGCATCGCCGCGGCGGTGGCGCTGCTGGAGAGTCTGGCGGGGCGCCGCGCCGGCTCCGACGCCGACCGGGCCTGCAACAGCGCCGGCTCCTGGCTCCGGGGCCAGCAGGACTGCATTGACGAGTCCACCAACACCGCCACCTACCTGCGCCTGCTCGATGCGGCCGACCTGCTGCGCTGGCACCGGAGCGCGGGCCGGGTCCGGCGCAACCCGTGGCTGTTCGATATCCACTGGACGGCGGTCATCGCGGAGCATGGAACCGGGGTGCGTTATGCCGTGGATTCCTGGTACGGGGCCAACGGCGAGCTGCCGCTGGTGGCGCCGCTGGAGCTATGGCGCAGAAAGGCTGCGAGCGTCACCCCCGCCTGCCCGGCGCCGGAGCGGGGCGGACGATGAGCGGGGAGCGGGTCATCGTCGGACTCTCCGGCGGCGTGGATTCCGCGGTCTCCGCCCTGCGCCTGCTGGAGCGCGGCTACGCCGTGGAGGCCCTGTTCATGAAGAACTGGGAGGAGGACGACCGCGGGGAGTACTGCGCCGCGGCGGAGGACCTCGCCGATGCGGAGGCCGTGTGCCGGCTGCTGGGCATCCGCCTGCACACGGTCAACTTCTCCGCCGAGTACTGGGACCGGGTGTTCGAGTATTTCCTGCGCGAGTACGCCGCGGGCCGGACCCCCAATCCCGACGTCATGTGCAACAAGGAAATCAAGTTCAGGGCCTTCCTCGATCACGCGGCCGCGCTCGGCTCCAACACCATCGCCACCGGCCACTACGCCCGCAGCGACCACCTGGAGGGCCGCTGGCGCCTGCTGCGCGGGGCCGACCCCGGCAAGGATCAGAGCTACTTCCTCTATACCCTGGGCCAGTCCCAGCTGGCCCGCACCCTGTTCCCCGTGGGCGATCTGCGCAAGGAGGAGGTGCGGCGCATCGCCGCGGCGGCCGGCCTGCCCAACCACGCCAAGAAGGACAGCACCGGCATCTGCTTCATCGGCGAGCGCAAGTTCCGCGATTTCCTGGCCCGCTACCTGCCCGCCCGGCCGGGCGACATCGAAACGCCCGAGGGCCGGGTCATCGGGCGGCACGCCGGGCTGATGTACCATACCCTGGGCCAGCGCCAGGGGCTGGGCATCGGTGGGCTGCCCGAGGGCAGCGGCGCACCCTGGTACGTGGTGGACAAGGCGCTCGACCGCAATGTCCTGGTGGTTGCCCAGGGCCACGATCACCCCCTGCTCTTCAGCCGGTCACTGACCGCCGGGGATCTCCACTGGGTGGCGGGCGGACCGCCGCCGCTGCCCTGCGACTGCACCGCCCGCGTCCGCTACCGGCAGACCGACCAGCCGTGCCGCATCGAGGCGGCCGGCGATCGGCTCCGGGTCGTGTTCGGACAGCCGCAGCGGGCGGTGACGCCGGGCCAGTCCGTGGTCTTCTACCAGGGCGAGGTCTGCCTGGGCGGGGGCATCATCGAATCTTTCCAGCGCAGCGAAACCGAGGTGGACCTTTGAGCGATCGATTGCGGGACATCACCCTGGCGCTGGCCGGCGTGTTCCAGGCCGCGCTGCTGGTGCAGCTCCAGGCGCGCGAGGGGCGCGTGCCGGAAGCGCCCTACCGGGCCAGCATCGGCAGCCTCCTGCGCATCGACGCGCCGGATGTTCCCGCGGTGTTCGACGGCATCGCGGGCGTGCGCCTGGGGCTGGAGACCCTTGCCTCGCAGCTCGCCCAGAGCCCGCAGGATGCTGAGATCACCCGCTACGTGGTGAGTCTCATGTACCTGGAACGGCGCCTGCAGCGCGACCGGGACATGCTCGCGACCCTGCGCGCCGGCATCGAGCGCGCCAGCGCCCAGGCCGAAACCTTCGGTGCCACCCACACCAATGTCATCGCCAACCTGGGCGGCACCTACGGCGATACCCTGAGCCGCCTGCGCTTCCGGATCCTGGTCCGGGGCGAACCGGTCTACCTGGAAAACCCGGACAACGCCGCCCGGGTCCGGGCGCTCCTGCTGGCCGGGGTGCGGGCCGCCTTCCTGTGGCGCCAGCGCGGGGGCAGCCGGCTGCAGCTCTTCCTTCAGCGCCGCCGCATCCTGGCCACGACCCGGGCATTGCTGGCCGAGATTGGGGAACCCGTTCACTAAATCCCCCCTTGGTGCTTGCCGGCCCCCTCGCCCCGGTCTAGAAACAATAATCATTATTAAAAAAACAATGCCATGACCTGCCGGAGGAACCACCCATGCACACCCATACCCGCCGGTGGCTGCGCACCCTGTGCCTGACGGCGCTCGTCGCGACGGCCCCCGCCCACGGCGCCGCGCGCAATGATGCCAACGTCCTGCACTGGGCCGGCTGCGGCATCACCAAAAAGGCCTTCATGGCGGAACTGGCCGCCGCCTACGAGAAGAAGACCGGGATCCACGTGGCGCTCGAGGGCGGGGGCGCCACCCGCGGCATCCGCGACACCGCCGCACTGGTGATGGACATGGGCGGCAGCTGCCGCATGAGCCTGCCCGAGACCGACAGCGCCGAACTGCATGTCACCCTCCACCCGGTGGCCTGGGACGCCCTGGCGCTCATCGCCCATCCGGACAATCCGGTGGAGAATCTCGACGCCGATCAAATCCGCGCCCTCTACACCGGCCGCATCGGCAACTGGAAGGAACTGGGCGGTCCGGACGCGCCCATCCACCTCTACGTGCGCACCGGCAAGATCTCCGGGGTGGGCTACGCCATCCGCCAATACCTGTTCGAGGACAGCCAGGTGGAGTTCGTCACCGATTACGTGGTGCCCTCCTCGGGGCCCCTGGAGCAGGCGGTGGAGAACGACCCGCTGGCGGTGGGCATCACCGGGGTGAGCAGCGCCCGCAAGCGCAACGTGAAGCTGGTTTCCATCGACGGCAAGTCGCCCACCTACGACAACGTCAGGAGCGGCGGCTACGGCCTCTACCGCCCCCTCTACCTGGTGACCAGCCCGAGCCCCTCACCGGAAGTGAAGGCGTTCGTCGCCTTCGCCATGTCCGAGGACGGGCGCGGGTGTGCTGCATCATCCTTGGAGGCGCATTCAGCGAATGCGCTGACCGGTCAGATGCTAGGCGCGCTTGTGCAGGAATGGCGGCCCCCCTTTCAAACGAGCGCAACACCGCAGATGGCCGGTCAGCGGCTCGCCCGGAGGGAGCCCCCCGGAAACGCCATGACAGCGTTGCAGTGCTTGACAAGGGCACAAGCCATTACCTACGCACTGCGCCTTGTCCTGACGTTTCCGGGGGGCTCTGAATGCACCTCCAAGGATGATGCAGCACACTGGATCCTGCGCGACAACGGCACGGTCCCCTACCGGGACGCCCCCAACCTGCTCTCCAAGCTCCTGATCTACGGATTCGGCGTGCGCTGAGCGACGCAGCCGTTCTACAATGGAGCGCCGCGACGGCCGCCCCCGGGGGCGGCCGTCGCGCTTCCGGGCCCCGCCCGTCAGCGAATCCACGACCTGCTGCAACGATGGACCACGGGAATATCCAGCGCGGCGCCCTGCTGCTGGTGGGCGCGGCGCTCGCCTTCGCCTCCATGGGCGCGGTCATCAAGATTTCCACCGGCCACCTGCACTACACCCAGGTGGTCTTCTTCCGTAGCCTGTTCGGCCTGCTGGCCATGACCCCGTGGATGCTGCGCCACGGCATCCGCGGTCTGGCCACGCCCCATCTCCGGCTCCACCTGGGGCGCAGCCTGAGCGGCGTGGCCGCCATGTTCTGCTTCTTCCACGCCATCGCCGAGCTGCGTCTCGGCGAGGCGGTGCTGCTCAACTACACCGCACCGCTGTTCACCCCGCTCATCGCCTGGATCTGGCTGCGGGAACCGGTGACCCGGGGGATCTACATCGCCATCGCCGCGGGCTTCACCGGCATCCTGCTGATCCTCAAGCCCGGTTTCGGAGTATTCCAGCCGGCGGCCCTGGCCGGGCTGGCCTCCGGCGTGCTGGCGGCGCTGGCCTTCGTCGGCATCCGCCGCATGGCGGGCATCGAGCCGCCCACCCGCATCGTCTTCTACTACAGCCTGCTTTCCACCGCGGTAGCGGCGCTGCCGCTGGCCTGGTACTGGCGCCCCCCCGAATCCCGGGACTGGCTGCTGCTGATGGGGGTGGGCGGGCTCGCCACCATCGGCCAGCTGCTGCTCACCCGGGCCTACTCGCTGGCCCCGGTGGGTCGCATCGGCCCCTTCACCTACTCCGCCGTGGTCTTCGCCGCCCTCTACGGCTGGATGCTCTGGGACGAGATCCTCGGCCCGGTGACCCTGTCCGGCATGGCGCTGGTGTGCCTGGCCGGCATCCTGGCCCTGCAGCGCAAGCCGGTGGCGTGAGACTGCCTCCGGGGCCTTGGTGTATCATTATAGGTTTTCCGGGCCCGGCCTATCCGGCCCGGGCGTGTGGCGACCGATTCACGTGATCCGAGGAGTGCCCATGGAACTCTCCACCCTGACCGCCGTGTCCCCCGTCGACGGCCGCTACGGCAGCAAGACGGCGGAGCTGCGCCCCATCTTCAGCGAGTATGGCCTGATCCGCCACCGGGTCGGGGTCGAGGTCCGCTGGCTGGAAATGCTCGCCGGACTGGAGAGCATTCCCGAGGTGCCCGGATTGAGCGCCCATGCCCGCCAGCTGCTGGCGGAGCTGGCGGAGAACTTCACCGAGGAGGATGCGCGCCGGGTCAAGAACATCGAGCGCACCACCAACCACGACGTGAAGGCGGTGGAGTACCTGATAAAGGAGCACATCGCCGGCAACGCGGAGCTCGCGGCGGTGAGCGAGTTCATCCACTTCGCCTGCACCTCCGAGGACATCAACAACCTGGCCCATGCACTGATGCTGGCAGAGGCCCGCACCCAGGTGCTGCTGCCGGCCATGGACACGCTGATCGACGCCCTCACCGCGCTGGCCCACGACCTGGCCGACCAGCCGATGCTCGCCCGCACCCATGGCCAGCCGGCCTCCCCCACCACGCTGGGCAAGGAGATGGCCAACTTCGTCCACCGCCTGCGGCGCCAGCGGGAAACCCTGGTGCAGGTACCGCTGCTGGGCAAGATGAACGGCGCGGTGGGCAACTACAACGCCCACCTCTCCGCCTACCCGGAGGTGGACTGGCCGGGGATCGCGAAGGACTTCGTGGAAAGCCTCGGCCTGGAGTGGAACCCCTACACCGCCCAGATCGAGCCCCACGACTACATCGCCGAGTACTTCGACGCCGTGGCGCGCTTCAACAACGTGCTGCTGGATTTCGACCGCGACGTCTGGGGCTACATCTCGCTCGGCTACTTCAAGCAGAAGACTGTGGCCGGCGAGGTGGGATCCAGCACCATGCCCCACAAGGTCAACCCCATCGACTTCGAGAACTCCGAGGGCAACCTGGGCGTGGCCAACGCCCTGTTCCAGCACCTCGGCAGCAAGCTGCCGGTCTCCCGCTGGCAACGGGACCTCTCCGATTCCACCGTGCTGCGCAACCTGGGCGTGGGCGTGGCCCACTCCCTCATCGCCTACCAGTCCAGCCTCAAGGGCATCGGCAAGCTGGAGGTGAACCCCCCGCGGCTGGCCGAGGATCTGGACAACGCCTGGGAGGTGCTGGCCGAGCCCATCCAGACGGTCATGCGCCGCTACGGCGTGGAGAAGCCCTACGAGCGGCTCAAGGAACTCACCCGCGGCAGGGGCGGCATCGACCGCGACTCGGTCCAGGCCTTCATCCGCGGGCTGGAGATTCCCGACGCGGCCAGGGCGCGCCTGCTCGAGCTCACCCCCGCCACCTACACCGGCAACGCCGCCGAACAGGCCCGCAACTGCTGACCACAGGTGACCGTGGCCCGAATTTTTCACCACAAAGGCACGCAGGACACGAAGAAAAGAAAAAGAATAAAGACAAAAACCATGTAACCGCGGATTGCGTTGATTTTCGTGGATAGGCAGGTGCAATTGTTCGGCCGGCAGTGAGACTTGTACCGCACACGGGACTTACCAAAGGCAGCGCCATGACGGTACCCGTAAGAACGTGACGACGGTCCGGTTTGAACACAAGGAAGTCTGCGTCAATCAGCGTAATCTGTTGACACAAAGGTTTTTCGCTTTTCTTCGTGTCCTTCGTGCCTTCGTGGTGTAATTTCAACGTTCACGGGGCAGGAAAGGAGAACGCGCCATGCTGGATCTCAGCCGCCATGTCCTCGGGGAGACCGACACGCCGGTGCCCCTCGAAACCAGCGACGACTGCCGCGCGGCGGCGACCGAGCTGGTGCGGCAGGGCCACCGCACCCTGCTCATCTTCACCCATGACCTGGACCGGAAGGTCTACGACGACGCCGATTTCATCGACGCGGTCAGCGCCCTGGCCCGCCGCCACCACCTCTCCTGGGTGCGGATCCTGGTGCAGGACATGGAGCCGGTAATCCACGGCCGCCACCGGCTGGTGGAGCTGGCTCGGCGGCTCACCAGCCGCATCGAGATCCGTCACGTCCACCCGGATCACCGCAGCTTCAACAAGGCCTACCTGGTGGTGGACGATACCGGCCTGCTGCTGCGGGACACCGCGCGCGGTTACAGCGGCAGCGCCAACTTCTACGCGCCCCATGAAGCCCGCGAATACGCCGCCCTGTTCCACAAGGTCTGGGACATGAGCCAGCGGGATCCCAACCTCAACCGCCTCCATCTCTGATCCCGTGCCCGCCCGCCGCCCCATCCCCCCCGCGCTGTTGTGGCTGCTGCTGTGTCTGGCCTGGGGCGGCGCCATGGCCGAATCACGCCTGGAGGTCATCGAGCTCAACCACCTCACCGGCGCCCAGGCGGAAGCACTGCTGCGTCCGCTGGCCGGGCCGGGCGTGGGCCTCAGCCACTACAACAACCAGCTCATCGTGCGCGCCGAGCCGGCCGAGATCGCCCGTCTGCGCGGGGTACTGGCCGAGGTGGACCGCCCCCTTCGCACATTGCTGGTGAGCATGCGCCAGACCATGGATCAGGAATACGGTGTGGATCGGGGAGATATCGCCGGGCGCCTGGAGGAGGGGGCGGCGTCGTTGCGCGGGCGTCTATCCGGCCGGAGCGGGGAGCGCCATGACGACGCCGGGCAGAAGGTGCGGGTGCTGGAGGGGGGCTGGGCCTTCATCCGCACCGGCACCGCCGTGCCCGTGCGCGAGCACAGCTACAACCCCAGCAGCGGAACGATCCGGGAGAGCAGCCGCTACCTCTCCGCCGACAGCGGCTTCTACGCCCGCGCCCGGGTCACGGGCGACGGAGTAATCATCGATATCAGTCCGCGCCAGGCCCGCCTGTCCGGCCCGGTGCAGGCTCCCGCGCTGGAGACGCGCACCATCGCCACCACGATCCGCGCCCCCCTGGGTGAATGGGTGGAGGTGGGAGGCAGCGCGGAATACGCCTCCGGGGGGACAGGCTCCGGCGGAATCGCGGGCGGCACCCCTGGCATGGCCGGGGGCGGCGGGTACGGTCGCATGACGGGCAGCCGTGACGGCAGCGTCTGGCTGCGGGTCGAGATCATCGGGGAGTAGCCGCAGCCATGGGACGCCGCATCGCCATCGTGGAGGATGAACCGGCCATCCGCGAGAACTACGCCGACGTATTCTCCCGGCAGGGCTACCAGGTCAGCACCTACGCCAACCGGCCCGACGCCCTGGCGGCATTCCGCACCCGGCTGCCGGACCTGGCACTCATCGACATCGGGCTGGAGGACGAGGCCGAGGGGGGGTTCGATCTCTGCCGCGAACTGCGCTCTCTCTCCCCCACCGTGCCCATCATCTTTCTCACCGCCCGCGACAGCGATCTCGACGCCGTGTCGGGCCTGCGGCTGGGTGCCGACGACTATCTCACCAAGGACATCAGCCTGCCCCACCTCACCGCCCGCATCGCCGCGCTGTTCCGGCGCATGGAGGCGCTCGCCGCCCCGCCGGTGGCGGAGGAGGTTCTCGAGCGCGGCCCCCTGCGGCTGGACCTGAAACGTATGGCGGCCCACTGGCGGGACCGGCCCCTGGAGCTGACACTCACCGAGTTCTGGATGGTCCACTCCATCGTGCGCCATCCCGGCCATGTGCGCAGCCGGGATCGGCTGATGGAGGATGCCAGCACGGTGGTGGATGCCACCACCATCACCTCCTATATCAAGCGCATCCGGCGCAAGTTCGCCGCGTTGGACCCGGCCTTCGACTGCATCGAGACGGTCCACGGCCTGGGCTACCGCTGGAAGTGCCCCGGCTGAGATGTCCGCCCGCGGCCTGAGCCTGCGCAGCAAGCTGCTGCTGACGGCCCTGGGGCTGCTGGCGATCCCCTGGGCCGGCTACCAGTACGTCCAGGAGATGGAGGCGTTCCTGCGCCAGGGCCAGGAGAACGCCCTGCTCGGCACGGCCCGCGCGGTCGCCACGGTGCTCCACGAGCGCACCGAACTGTTCCGCGACGCCGTCGCCGCCCCCGGCGTGGACGAACACGCCAATCCCTATGCCCACCCCCTCAGCACCCCGCTGGTGGTCGACGGCTATGCCGACGACTGGCTGCCCTACCTGGGGTTGAGCGTGCCCTACGGCACGGCCCAGACACTGCCCGGCTGGACACCGCCGGACGCTGCGGACCTCGACATCAGGTTCCTGCTCGGTGTGCGCGGAGATCACCTCTACGCCCTGCTGCAGGTGCGGGACGATCGAGTGGTCTACCCCGCCGCCCGCGATCGCGAAGGCCGTGGCGGCGACCACCTGCTCCTGGCCTTCCGCGACCCCGAAGGCCATTTCCACGGCTACCGGCTCGCCACCCTCGCGCCCGGCTGGATCAGCGCCAGGCGGCTGGATACCCCGCCAGGCGGGGCGTGGGCCGAACCGCGCATCCGCGGCGAATGGCAGGAGACGGCTGAGGGCTACAACGTCGAGCTGCAGCTGCCCCTGGCCCTGGCGGGAGACCGCCTCGGCTTCGCCGTGGCCGACGCCGACGACCCGGAGACCCGGCGGGTGGAGACGGTGGTGGGTAGCGCCGATCCGCGGGCCCCGGACACGCTCGGCAGCCTCTCCCTCCCCTCTCCCGAGATCAAGGCAATCCTGCGCGGTCTGGAGCGCAGCCAGGCACGGATCTGGGTGGTGGACCCGCGCCACCGGGTACTGGCCTTCGCCGGCAGCCTCGGCCCGGCGGCGGAGGAACCGCAGCCCGGCGTGCCGCCGGAGCCGGTCTCACTGCCCCGCCAGCTGCTCTCCGGTCTCTACCGTCTCATCCTCAGCCCGCCCGCTGCCGGGTTCGATGACGCACAGGTGGGGGCGGCGCGGCTGGAAGGACAGGAGGTGGACCGGGCGCTCGAGGGGCGTCCGGAGACCCGCTGGCGGAGCGTCAGCGTCCGCGGCCTGAGCATCCTCTCGGCCGCCTACCCGGTGCGGAGCGGCGACCAGGTGCTGGGGGCGGTGGTGGTGGAGGAGACCAACAGCGATATCCTGACGCTGCAGAACCGCGCCCTGGAGAACCTCTTCAACGTCACCCTGGCGGTGTTCCTGGCCGCCATCCTCGGACTGCTCTGGTTCGCCTCGCGGCTCTCCGGGCGCATCCGCCGGCTGCGCAACGAGGCGGAGCAGGCCATCGGTGGCGACGGCCGGGTCCTGGTCACCCGCGTGGGCGGGCACGATGCGGGTGACGAGATCGGAGACCTGGCGCGCAGCTTCGGCAACATGCTCGGCCGGCTGCAGCAGTACACCCGCTACCTGGAGGGCATGACCGGCCGTCTCTCCCACGAACTGCGCACCCCGCTCGCGGTAGTCCGCTCCTCGCTGGAGAATCTAGAGCTCTCCGAACTGCCGGAGGCGTCCCGGGTCTACACCGAGCGCGCCCGCGAGGGCGTGACCCGGCTCAGCACCCTGCTCGCCCGCATGAGCGAGGCCACGCGTCTGGAACAGGCCCTGCAGCAGGCGGAGCGTGAGCCCTTCGACCTGCGGGCCCTGGTGGAGGGCTGCGTAGCGGGCTATCTCGACGTCTACCCGGACCAGTCGATCAGCGCGGAGCTGCCCGGAACGCCCATCGCCCTGACCGGCGTCCCCGACCTGATGGCCCAGATGCTGGACAAGCTGGTGGCCAACGCGGTGGAGTTCAGCAGCGGCGGCGAGCCGGTGCGGATTCGCCTCGTCTCCGGTCCGGACGCTATCGTGTTGAGCGTGGAGAACGCCGGACCGGAGCTGCCCGCGGACATGGAGGGCCGCCTGTTCGACTCCATGGTCTCCGTGCGCTCCCGCCGGGACCCCACGCCACATCTCGGCCTGGGGCTCTACATCGTCCGGCTGGTGGCGGAATTCCACGGCGGCTCGGTGCGCGCCGAGAACCGTGCGGAGGGAGGTGGTGCGCGCTTCAGCGTCTGGCTGCCACGAGACGTAGGAGCCTGACCAGCAGTAGTACCGGAAGGGCGCCGTGCAGCAGCAGGTCGAAGATGTCGAGGGGACGGCCGAGCTCGCCGGCGGCAAGCATTTTCAGCTTTTCCCACAGGTGCGGCTCGGGAGTGAAGGGCGCCAGCCCCAGGAACAGGGCCCCGAACACGAGGGGACCCAGTGGCAGACGATCCAGCCAGTTCACGGAATGCACTCCGGCAATTATCAGGGGCAAGGAGGCCAGTTTACCCCCTACCACCCACTGTCGCACCGGAATCCCGCGTCGACGGATGCGGGGAGCGTCTCACACCGCCGCGATGAGGAACACCAGCAGGATCAGCAGCAATCCTGCCCCGGTCCCCAGGAGAAGGCTTATGACCAGCCCCTCGCCCACTGTTCCCGCCAGTCCATAGTTGTGATTGGCCCGAGTGTTCATCATTATCGCGCTCCCGTTACACCTGGCCCAGCGCGCCGTCCCTGGCCGGTTCAAGCTTCCTGCACGCGCCGGAACTGCGGAACAGCAATGGAGATTTCCGTTGTTGACATTACAGACCCGCCAGCGGGCAGCCAGCGGCAGCCGATGTGGCGGTACGGGGAAGAAATGTGGCAAAAATATGGCAGCACGCATCCTGAGCGGCTGCGGCAGGGGATCCGACGGCATGCTGGCGCCTTCAACGCGACGGTGTCACGATAGTCCAAGCCAGCACGCTTCCGGCTGGAGCGGCACCCCTTCTACGTGGAACGGGGATCCGCGGGCGATTCGGCCGGGATGCGGGGTTCACCAGGCCCGACGTCGGAAATGCACCGCCATGGGCGAGGAGTACACACCGCCGTGACCGCATGGATTAGCCAGCACGAGGCCGCCATCCGTCTCGGCTTCTTCTTCGGCATTTTCGCCGTGATGGCGCTGTGGGAAGTCACGGCGCCGCGCCGTCCGCTGACCCAGTCCAAGCTCCGGCGCTGGCTCAACAATCTCAGCCTGGTGGTTCTGAACACCCTCGTGCTGCGGCTGATCTTTCCGGCCGCCGCCGTGGGCATGGCGGTGGTGGCCGGCGAGCGCGGCTGGGGGCTGTTCAACAACCTCGAAACGCCTGCCTGGGTGGCCGGGATTCTCGCCTTCCTGATCCTTGATCTCGCCATCTACCTGCAGCACGTGATGTTCCACGCGGTCCCGGCACTGTGGCGGCTGCACCGGGTGCACCATGCAGATCTCGATTTCGACGTGACCACGGGGGCCCGCTTCCACCCGGTGGAGATCCTGCTCTCCATGGTGTTCAAGCTGGCGCTGGTGGCGGTCATCGGACCACCGGCCCTGGCGGTGCTGTTATTCGAAGTGGTGCTCAACGCCACGGCCATGTTCAACCACGCCAACGCCTGCCTGCCCCCGGCTCTGGACCGGGTGCTGCGCTGGTTTGTGGTCACGCCCGACATGCACCGGGTGCACCACTCCATCGTCGCCAGCGAAACCAACAGCAATTTCGGCTTCAATCTCCCCTGGTGGGATCGCCTGCTCGGCACCTACAAGGCGCAGCCTGCCGCCGGCCATGGGGGCATGACCATCGGTCTCGACCATATCCGCGAGCCGCGCCGCTGCGTGAACCTGGCCGGTCTGCTGTCGCTGCCTTTCGTGTCGGATGTGGGCGCCTACGCCATCAACCGGCGCTGGAACGCATCCGACCACACCGATGATTCGGGGCCGGGGCCCCGGGAGAAGGAACGATGAACGACTACGAGGAGGAGTTCGACGGTCTGGAGACCGATTGCGTCCACGCCGGCGAAGCCGGTGATCCCCAGGGCGCGGTCCACGGACCGGTCTACAACAGCACCACCTTCCGTTTCGACTCCACGGCCGAACTGCTGGAGACACTGGAGGGGGGGCACAGCGGCGCCTTCTACACCCGCTACGGCATGAACCCGACCATCCAGGCTCTCGAGACCAAGCTGGCGGTGCTGGAAGGGGCGGAGTCGGCACTCGCCTTCGGAGCCGGCATGGCCGCCCAGTCAGCCCTGTTCCTGGCCCATGGCCGGGGGGGGATACTCTGCATCGGCGATGCCTATGGCGGCACCATCGAACTGCTCTCCGCGCAACTGCCCCTGCTCGGCATCCCCATCCGCTTCCTCCTCGCCGACGAACTCGACAGTCTGGAGGAGGTGCTCGAGCAGGGGGTGGACCTGATCTTCTTCGAGACCCCGACCAATCCCACCCTGGAGGTGTTCGACATCGCCGGAATCAGCGCCAGCGCCCATGCCGCGGGTGCCCTGGTGGCCGTCGACAACACCTTCGCCACCCCCATCAACCAGCAGCCCCTGGCGCTCGGAGCGGACCTCGTGGTGCACAGCGCCACGAAATATCTCGGCGGCCACAGCGACATCACCGCCGGCGCGATCATGGGCTCCCGCAATCTGCTCGAACCGATCTGGTCCTGGCGCAAGAATCTGGGCCAGGTCCCGGCGCCGGAAACCGCCGCGCTGCTGATGCGCAGCCTGCGCACCCTCGCGGTCCGGGTACGCCAGCACAACGCCAGCGCCCGGGTCGTGGCCGAGGCCCTCTGCGAACACCCCCGGGTGACCCGCGTCCTCTACCCGGGCCTGCCGGAATTCGCCGGCTTCTCCCTGGCCCGGCAGCAGATGCACGGCTTCGGCGGCATGGTCACCTTCGAAGTGGACGGGGACGGGGACGAGACCGCCGACGTGGTGGATCGCCTGCGGCTGTTCACCATCGCTCCCAGTCTCGGCGGCGTGGAAAGCCTGGTCACCCAACCGGTGACCACCACCCACTACACGATGGCCCCCGAGGAGCGTGAACGGCGCGGCATCACCGAATCCATGATCCGGCTCTCGGTGGGGCTGGAGGACGCGGACGACCTGGTGGACGACCTGCTACAGGCGCTGGATTGAGTGGGTGAGTGGGTGAGTGCGTGAGTGCTTGGGCACCCGCAACGGCCTCCGCGCCGGTTCCGCTCAGCGCTCCCCCTCCAGCGCTCCATACACCCGCTTGAAAACCGGGGTGGACATCACGATTGAGGTCCGTGTGGTTCCGAACGGGCTCAGCTGCCGGATGAACTCCTCCAGGCGGCCGATGGAGGCCACCACCGCCCGGATGATGAACGCATCCTCACCGGTAATGTGGTGACACTCGCGTATCTCCGCTGTTGCCCGGGCCATGGCCAGGAACCGATCGTACTGGCTCGCCGGTGTCTTCAGGTGGATGAACACCGTCACGGGCAGTCCGATGCGGGCCGGATCCACCTCCGCGTGATAGCCGCGAATGACACCCGCCTCCTCCAGCCGCCGTACCCGCTCGGAAACCGCCGGAACCGACATGCCCACGGCACGGGCCAGTTCGGCGAAACTGGCCCGTCCGTTTTCCTGCAACACCTCCAGAAGCCGCCAGCTCACCGCATCGGGATGGTATGTCGCTTTTAAGGTCATTATGGATATTCGCCTTAATTGTTAATCAAGATCCGCATCCTGACTCGCCTTCAATAATAGCCCATTCCCATATTCGCTATTAATCTTGAGTACAGGCAAGCACTTCTGCGGCACGGAGTAGGAAGCAGTGGCAACGGATCTGTTCCTGCAGGGCGGTCTGATCGGGTTGGCCATAGCCGCACCGGTGGGACCCATCGGCGTACTCTGCATCCAGAAAACCCTGGCCAGGAATCGTCTCCACGGCCTCGCGGCGGGCCTCGGAGCGGCAACGGCCGATGCCCTCTACGGCCTGCTGGCAGGGCTCGGCATTACAGCGTTGACCCACCTGCTGCTGGAAGTCAGGACCCCGGTCCAGCTGGGCGGCGGCCTGTTTCTCTGCTACCTGGGCTATCGCACCTTCACCGCGGATACCGCGGCACAAGCCGCGAGAGTTGGACGTGCGGGTATGGGAGGCACCTATCTCTCCACGCTACTGCTGACGCTGGCCAATCCCGTTACCATCCTTTCCTTCATGGCCATCTTCGCGGGTATGGGTACCTTTACGCGCGGCAGCGGCGACACCCTGGTACTCGTATTCGGCATCTTCTCCGGCTCGGCCTGCTGGTGGCTGCTCCTCAGCGGTCTTGCCGACAGACTCGGCCGGCGTCTGCTGAGGCAGGGTTCCTCGAGCCTGAACCGGATTTCCGGCGTCCTGCTTGCCGGCTTCGGGCTCCTCGCGCTGCTGTCCGGTGGCGGGTGATGGGTGTCTGGTGTACTGCGCCTTGTCCTGGCGCTTTCGGGGATCTCTGAAAGTACCTCCAGGAGTGGCGCAGTACCCTAGGGGGGCGACGGTGTTGCCATCTTCCGTCCGGCCTTCCCTTCTCCGCCTGAACGAAGCGTTGCAACGAAACATTGACAGCCACGCCTCGCCGGCGGCGCGCGACGCGCCTCCAGCGACACATCAATCCATGCATCTCATTGTTTTGATTCATTTATAACGCTCGTTCCAGAAACTGGCACGGCTTCTGCAAAGCTCCAGTCGACAGCGCAACACGCTGAACGGCTTACCCACCCAAGCAACGACGACCGACTGGAGAGATGACCATGAAGACCAAGACCCTGAGCATCGCCACCCTGGCCCTGACCCTCATCTCCGGCGCCGCCCTGGCGGAGAACCGCAACGAGCTGGATACCGACATCCTCTACGGCGGCGCCGCCGTCCAGGCCAGCAGCGGCCCGGCCCTCTCCGGCCACGGGTTGGCGCGCAACGAGATCGACACCGATGTGCTGTACGGCACCGGCCACCTCAGCTCCAGCCCCGCCCGGCCCGCCGGCGAGCGCGTGGTGGAACGCAACGAGATCGATACCGACGTCCTCTACGGCGTCTGAGCAGAACCGCCGCTTCCTTCTCACTCCCCTCCCGGGGGGCCTCGGCCCCCCGGCTTTTTTGCATCTCCCGCCTCCCGTTGCGGGCAACGCTCTGTTAAAGTCCGGCTTGGAAGATAGCCATCCCCAACTTGATCACGCAGCCACGGAGGGCCTTGCCTTCCCGCGCCGGTGATGGAAAGAGCGGACCCCGAGCACCCTGTCCACACACCGCCGATCATGAAGCGCTCCGCCTGGATTGCCCTCGCCATCGCCCTGGCCACCACCTTCTGGCTCCTGTCCGGACAGCTCGGGCGGGGGGAGCGGGAACCGGCCGTCTCCCCCACCATCGAGACAGCCGCCTCGTCGGCCAGGCCGGTCCGGGTACGCCGGATTGAAGCCGCCCCCGTTGTCCGGGAAGTCCTCGTGCACGGAAACACTGCACCGGCCCGAGCCACCACCCTGCGGGCGGAAACCGCCGGCCGGGTCGTAGCCGTCGAGGTTCCGCGCGGCTCGGTGGTCGAGGCCGGCCAGGTGCTGATCCGGCTCGACGAGGCAGACCGCCCGGCCCGGCTGCGCGAGGCCGAGGCGCTGGTCGCCCAGCGCGAACTGGAGTACCGGGGCGCCCGATCGCTGGAGCTGAAGGGGCTCAACGCGGAGACCCAGATGGCCGCGGCACGCGCGCTGCTGGAGTCGGCCCGGGCCCAGCGCGAGACCATCCGCACCGATCTTGAGCGCACCCGCATCCGCGCCCCGTTCCGGGGTGTCCTGGAGGAGCGCACGGTGGAGGTGGGTGACGCACTCGGCGTCAATGATCCGGCTGCCACCGTGGTGGAGCTGGATCCCCTGATCGTCACCGGCCAGGTCTCCGAACGGGAAGTGTGGCTCCTCGAAACCGGCAATCCGGGGCGCGCCCGACTGATTGACGGCACCGAATTCGAGGGCCGGCTGCGCTATATCGCCGCCACGGCGGATCCCGCCACCCGCACCTTCACCGTGGAGCTCGAGGCCGGGAACCCCGGTCACCGCATTCTCGCGGGCACCACCACCGAGCTGCGCATACCGGTACGCACCGAAAAGGCCCACCGCCTCTCGCCCGCCCTGCTCGCACTCGACGACGCCGGCCGGCTGGGGGTGAAGACGGTGGATGACGCCGGGGTGGTCCATTTCCATCCCGTCGACATCGTCCGCAGCGACGCCGAAAGCCTGTGGGTGGCCGGACTGCCCGATCCAGCCCGCATCATCACAGTCGGCCAGGGCTTCGTGCGCGACGGTGATCGCGTCGAGGCGGTGGCCGAGTAATCGCGCGCCGGCCGGACCCCTATCATGCGGGAACACACCAGCCTCATCGACGCCGCCTTCCATCGCAGCCGGACCGTGCTGCTCACCCTGGCGCTGATCCTGGCCAGCGGCACCCTCGCCTATCTCACCATCCCCAAGGAGGCGGAGCCCGACGTCGCCATCCCCATCATCTATGTCTCCATGAGCCACGAGGGCATCTCCCCGGCGGATGCGGAGCGGCTGCTGGTGCGGCCCATGGAGAAGGAGCTGCAGGCCATCGAGGGGGTGAAGGAGATGCGCTCCACCGCCGGCGAGGGTCATGCCTCCGTGCTGCTGGAGTTCGATGCCGGCTTCGACAGCGACCAGGCACTGCAGGACGTGCGCGAGAAGGTGGACATCGCCGAGGCGGAGCTGCCGGAGGAGACCGACAAGCCGTCGGTGAACGAGGTCAACGTGGCGCTGTTCCCGGTGCTGGTGATGACCCTCTCGGGCGATGTGCCCGAGCGCACCCTGCTGGCCCTGGCCCAGGCGCTGAAGGACCGCATCGAGGGGCTCACCGAGGTGCTGGAGGTGGAGATCGCCGGCGACCGCGAGGAGGCGGTGGAGGTGATCGTGGACCCGCTGGTGCTGGACAGCTACCGCATCAGCTACGAGGAGCTCATCCGCTTCATCCAGCGCAACAACCGCCTGGTGGCCGCCGGCGCCCTGGATACCGGCGAGGGCCGCTTCGCGGTCAAGGTGCCCGGCCTGTTCGAGAGCGCGCAGGACGTGCTGGGCCTGCCGGTGAAGGTCAGCGGCGATCGGGTGGTCACCTTCGGTGACGTGACCAGCGTGCGCCGCACTTTCAAGGACCCCACCGGATTCGCCCGGGTGAACGGCCGGCCGGCCATCAGCCTGGAGGTCTCCAAGCGTGTGGGCGAGAACATCATCGAGACCAGCGAGAAGGTGCGCGCCCTGGTGGCGGCCGAACAGTCCGGCTGGCCTGCTGGCGTGGAAGTCAGCTACATCCAGGACAAGTCGCAGGATGTGCGCACCATGCTCGACGACCTGCAGAACAACATCCTCAGCGCGGTGCTGCTGGTCATGGTGGTGGTGGTGGCGGCCCTGGGGCTGCGCACCGCCGGCCTGGTGGGACTGGCGATTCCCGGCTCCTTCCTGGCCGGCATCCTGATCGTCGGCGCGCTGGGGCTTACCATCAACATCGTGGTACTGTTCAGCCTCATCATGGCGGTGGGGATGCTCATCGACGGCGCCATCGTGGTGACCGAGTTCGCCGACCGCCGGATGGCCGAGGGCGAGCTCCGGGTCCAGGCCTACGCGCAGGCGGCACGGCGCATGGCCTGGCCCATCACCGCCTCCACCGCCACCACCCTGGCCGCCTTCATGCCCCTCCTGTTCTGGCCCGGCGTGGTGGGCGAGTTCATGAAATACCTCCCCATCACCCTGCTTGCCACCCTCGGCGCCTCGCTCGTCATGGCGCTGGTCTTCGTCCCGACCCTCGGGGCGCTGGTGGGACGGCCGAGCCACGAGGACGAGACGACGCGGCGCCGGCTGGCCGCCTCGGAATCCGGCGACCTGCATGGTGTGGGCGGGTTCACCGGGCTATATGTGCGGATCCTGGAGCGCCTGCTCCACCACCCGGTCAAGGTGCTCGCGGTGGCGCTGCTGCTGCTGCTCGGAGTCTACAGCGCCTACGGATTGTTCGGCCGCGGTCTAGAATTCTTTCCCGACGTGGAGCCCGAGCGCGCCCTGGTGCTGGTGCACGCCCGCGGCAACCTCTCGGTGTACGAGCGCGATGCCCTGGTGCGGGAGGTGGAGGCGCGGGTGCTCGGCATGCCGGGGGTGGAGACGGTCTACGCCCGCTCCGGCCTGACCCTGCGCGGCCAGGATCTGGCCGAGGATGTCATCGGCACCCTGCAGCTGGAGTTCACCGACTGGCAGACCCGGCCGCCGGCCCGGGAGCTGATGGCCGAGGCGCGCCGCCGCACCGCGAATCTCGCCGGCATCACGGTGGAGGTGCGCAAGGAGGAATCCGGCCCGCCGGTTGGCAAGCCGGTGCAGCTGGAGCTTTCCGCCCGCGATCCCGCGCTGCTGCCGCCGGCGGTGGAGCGGGTGCGCGAGGGACTGGAGAACCTGGGCGGCTTCGTGGATCTGGAGGACAGCCGCCCGATACCCGGCATCGAGTGGCAGATTCGGGTGGACCGGACCCAGGCGGGACGCTTCGACGCCGACGTCACCGTGGTGGGCAACGCGGTGCAACTGGTCACCAACGGCATCAAGGTGGCCTCCTACCGGCCCGATGACGCCGATGACGAAGTGGACATCCTGGTCCGTCTGCCCGGAGAGAAGCGCGGCCTGGATCAGCTCGACCAGCTGCGGGTGGAGACCCGCTATGGGCAGGTACCCATCAGCAACTTCGTCGAGCGCCGCCCGGCCCCCAAGGAGGGCACCCTCAACCGCACCGACGGAAACCGCGTCCTGTCGGTGAAGGCCGACGTGCCCGAGGGCGTCCTTCCCGATACCCAGGTCAGACGCATCCAGGCCTGGCTGGAGGAGCAGGCCGACTGGAGCCCGCTGGTGGAGGTGGCCTTCAAGGGCGAGGACGAGGAGCAGCGCGAGTCGAAGGTCTTCCTCAGCCAGGCCTTCGGCGTGGCCCTGTTCATCATGGCCATCATCCTGGTGACCCAGTTCAACAGCTTCTACCAGGCGTTGCTCATCCTCAGCGCCGTAATCTTCTCCACCGTCGGCGTACTGCTCGGTCTCCTGACCACCGGCCAGCCCTTCGGCATTGTCATGAGCGGCATCGGCGTCATTGCCCTGGCCGGCATCGTGGTCAACAACAACATCGTCCTCATCGACACCTATAACGTGCTGCGGGCCGAGGGACGGGAAGTGCTCGACGCCGTGCTGCGCACCAGCGCCCAGCGCCTGCGGCCGGTACTGCTCACCACGGTGACCACCATCCTGGGGCTCGCGCCGATGGTGATGCGCCTCAACATCGACCTGTTCGGCCGGGAGGTGGTCTTCGACGCCCCCTCCACCCAGTGGTGGTCACAGCTGGCCACGGCCATAGCCGGCGGTCTCACCTTCGCCACCGTCCTGACCCTGGTGCTGACCCCCTGCCTGCTGGTGCTCGGCGATCGCCGGCGGAAACGCGCCTGAGCGGATCAGCGCACGCACGGGGCGTGCATCATCCTGGGGCACCACCATGATGCACGGCACCAGAACCATGCGCACGGCCACCCGTCAAAACAGCACAACGATCTGATTAAATTGATAAAACAAAATTGGCACGACTCCTGCTGAATTTACAGTGCGTGTGGCCCGCCCCACCGCATCCTCCACGGTGCCACGCGTCTTTCCCCTGATATTCGGGGTGCCCATAGGCACCCCGTTTTTTATTCGGACACAGCTATCCCACCCCCCATGTGGGTTATTCACCCCGGCTCCCCCTGTGTTAGGGTGGTTTGGAATGATTCCAGATTGCCCGCCGGCCAGCGGCCTACCATAACGCGCGCCCCGGGAAGTCGATGCGGGAGGGGGTTGATGACTCTCTTCCCAGACTGCACCAGGAGATATGACGGCCATGTCCACGCAGTACACCGAACAGGAGCGCCTGCGCCTCGCCCAGCGCACCATCGACGCCCTGGAGGATTGGCGCATCGCCCCCGAACTGCAGATCGAGCTCATGGGGCTGCCGGAAAACACCCGTCCGCGGGCGCTGAAGCGCTACCGCGACGGCATGCAGGCGCTGCCCGACGATCCGGACGTACTGGAGCGGGCCCGCCACATCATCGGCATCAACGAATCGCTGGTCCGCATCCACCCGATGAACCACCGTGCCGGCTTCCTGTGGCTTAACAACCGCAGCAAGTACTTTCCCGAAGCACCGCCGCTCGAGGTGATGTGCAGGGAAGGGCTCACCGGACTGCATCGGGTCTGGGCCAACCTGGACTGCACCATCGACTGGGATTGAGGCGCCGCACGCACGGCCGGCTGCAGACGGGAGCGGTCCCGGCGTGTTGCGCCGCGCGGCCACGGCGGTCCGTACCGAACCCATGAAGCGCCCTCCGAAAACCCCGCCCCGGCGCCGCCGCAGCCGGATCCTGCGCTGGAGCGTGGAGATCGTCCTGCTGCTGGCCGTCTACCTGGGCGTCCATGCCTGGCTGAGCCGGGATCTGGCATTGGGCCCCGCCCCGCCGCTGGCAGGTCCTCTGCTCGACGGCGGACCACCGGCGCCGCTGGTCGGCGACACTCCCGTCCTGGTCCACTTCTGGGCCACGTGGTGTCCTGTCTGCCGGCTCGAACAGGAGAGCATCGAGTCCATCGCCGGGGATCATCCCGTCATCACCGTCGCCCTGCAGTCGGGTAACGCCGGCGCAGTGGCCGCCCATCTCCATGCCCGCGATCTGCGTGTGCCGGTGCTCAACGATCCCGACGGACACATTGCGGAAGCCTGGGGCGTGAGCGCGGTACCCGCCACCTTCGTGGTTCGGGACGGCGTCATCCGCTACCGCGAGCGCGGCTTCACCACCGAAGCGGGGCTGCGTCTGCGACTCTGGCTGGCGCGGGTCATGGACTGAGTCGGGAATACCGCCGCCGGACCTCGCCGCAACCTTTTCACCGCCGTGCACCCGCCCGCACCACCGGGCACGGTGAAAGCGGAATTACCGGATCTGCGACGCAGGCTATAGTTATCCTAGTGGCAATCCACCATCCCGGATTTCGCCCGCAAATCATTCTCCGGAGAACTGATGAAACGCTCGTCCCGACCCGGTCTCGTCACCCTGCTCCTGATGTGCCTGCCCCTCTTCGTCCACGGTGCCGAACCGCTGCGCATCGCCACCGAGGGCGCCTACCCGCCCTTCAACTACATCGACGAGCAAGGCCGGCTCACCGGGTTCGATGTGGACATCGCCCGCGCCCTGTGCGAAGCGCTGGAGACGGAATGCACTTTCACTGCCGTGCCCTGGGAGGAGCTGATCCCGCACCTGGAGTCGGGAGACTATGACGTGATCGTCGCGAGCATGGCGCGCACACCCGAGCGTGAACAGCGGGTCGACTTCACCGATCACTACTACCGCTCCCGCTCCGCCTTCGTCGCCCGGAGCGGCAGCGGCCTGCTGCTCAACCGCCAGAACTTGCGCGGCAAGCGGCTGGCCGCCTCGGTGGGCTCGGTCCAGGCCGAGTACCTCGAGCGGCGCTACGCCGACATCGCCGACATCGTGACCCCGCCCACCAGTGGCGACGCCTTCGCGATGCTCGCCGCCGGCGAGGTGGACGCCGTCCTGTCCGACAGTCTCAACGGACTCGATTTCCTCGATTCGGAACGTGGCCGCGAGTTCGATTTCGTGGGTGATGCGCTGCCTCCCGAGGACGTCTCGGGCGCCGCCCATATCGCCGTGCGCAAGGGCGAACAGGCACTGGTGAAGCGGCTCAACCGGGCCCTGGCCCGGATCCGGGTGGAAGGGACCTACGATCGCATCAACCATCGCTACTTTCCCTTCAGCATCTACTGAGTCGAACGACGCCGCATCCGGAGCGCAGTCCCGAGACAAACCATGGCCGCACCGAACCACACCCCGGACGGCAGGTCCGCCGACGCACCACCCGCTCCGGTTCAACAGGGCCACCTGGGCCTGGTGCCCGCCGTACTGGTCTTCGGCGCCCTGCTCCTGGCGCTGTTCGCCGGCACCAGCCTCCTGGTCGGCAAGGCGCTGGTGGACATAGAACAACTCGCCACCGATACCCGTGACGTGCTCCTGCCAGGGCTCATCCGCCACCAGGGCACCGCCGTGAACATAGAACGTCTGCGGGGCTTCGGGGAGGTGGTCCTCACCACCCCCGACCCCGAGCGGCGGCGACGCATCCGGCTGGCCGCCCACATCCTCGCCAACGATTCGGTCTTCGAGCAGGAGTCGCGGGTCCACCAGACCATCCGGCTCGCCTACGAGGCCATCCTCTACGTCGCCCGTACCCGGGATGAGCAGGAGAAGGGGGCGGAATGGATCGCCAACCGCCTGGAGACGATCGAGGCGCGTATCGAAGCCCTGGCCCGGGAAGCCGATGGGGAACAGATCCGCAGGCTCTATCATACGGGACGCCTGCTCAACGGCGTTCAGCATGCCGCCACCCCGCTGGAGCTAGCCCGTCTCGAGGCGGCCTTCAACGCCGTGGCCGTTCACCTGCCCGGGGAAAGCGGCGGCTGGCGGGAAGTGATCGAACAGCGCCGCGCCATCATCAACGCGGGAGAGACCGCCGAGGCCCGCTGGGCCGCCGCTCGCCAGACCCTGGAAGCGTTGGCCGACAGCCTCTCCACCCGGGCGGCACTACGGGCCTCGGACCGCTCGGGACTCATCGTGAAGCTGGCAGAACAGGCCCGGCTGGTGGGTACCGGCGCCCTGCTGACCCTGCTCGCGGTCCTCCTCATTCTGGCCCTGCTCTGGCGCCGGCACATCCTCCTGCCGATCCTCGCCGCCACCCGGGGGCTCGAACAGGTCCAGTCCACCCACCATCCGGTCGAGCTGCCCCACGTGCGCATCCGCGAGCTGGACGCCATCAACCGGGCGGTGGAGCGCTTCGGCCAGATGCTGGCCCAGCTTCGCGACGCCAACACCCAACTGCGCCGCCTCTCGGACCGGGACGGACTGACGGGCATCCCCAACCGCCGCCGCTTCGACACCGCCTACGCCAATCTCTCCAAGCTCGCCCGCCGCCACAGCCGTCCGCTGGCGGTCATCATGATGGACATCGATTTTTTCAAGGCCTACAACGACACCTATGGCCACCTCCAGGGCGACGATTGCCTGAAACGGGTCGCTCACGCCATCGAGCGCGTCGCCCATCGTACCGGCGACGTGGTGGCCCGCTACGGCGGCGAGGAGTTCGTCGCGGTCCTGCCCGAAACCGACGCGCCCGGCGCCCTGCGCATCGCCGAACGCATGCAGGCGGCGGTGGCCGACCTGGCCATCGAACACCGGAGCTCCACGGTGGCCGGGCATGTGACCGTGAGCATGGGTGTGGCCGCCTCCGGCCCCGAACACCCACTCGATCCCGAGGCCCTGGTGGACATGGCCGACCAGGCCCTGCTGCGGGCCAAGCGCAACGGGCGCAACCGTATCTGCACGGCGACCGACGGAAAGCAATGCGAACCGGAGCGCACCCCCGGCCACTGAACCCGATGCCCGCGCCCGGGGATCATCCACTCAGGATTCGCGGCCAGCGGGCATGAACCGCCTCGGCCAGCTCCGGTTCGACCACCACCACGTAGACCCGGCGTTCGTTCCCTTCGCGGGCCACCAGCCCCTGGATCCATTGCCCGCGGGTCAGGTCGTACCAGCGGGCATGCCCCTCGATATCGGGCTCCATGAAACTCTTCAGCACCAGTTTCACCGGTACCGGGAACCAGCGATCCCAGCGCCCGGCGTAGATGGCCTCCAGCCGTGCCCAGCCCCCCAGCGGCAACTGCCCCGCCTGCTGCGGCCGCCGCCCCCAGGGCAGCAGGCCGACGCCGCCGTTGCGACGGCGTACCGGCAGCCGCGCCCCCGGGTTCGGGAAGTAGACCCGCACATCCCGCTCCTCATGTTCGAAATAGACGCCGCCGCACATGACCGAACAAACCCTATAAACAACTTCATATAAAAATAACAACAAGTTGAATAGTAAATATTTTATTCAAATAGCCAGTCGACATCGCCGGGTTACCCCGATATGTGAGAGCGGCTCTCCGAAGGGCGGCCATCATACTAATCTAAAAGGAAATCAGACACTCCGACGATGGCCGAACGGCTTCCAGGCGGGAGCGATCACATCGGGCATGGAGGAACGCTCGAGCAGGCGGGCCGGCGCCAGGGCGAATTGGCCGAAACGCCGGTTCACCGCGTCCATGACCCCGTTGATCTCGGGGTGCCCGGGCGCCTCGTCGGCGAACAGCTCCAGTTGTGCCCGCGCCGGAACGGGATCGAGGGCGGTCACCTGGACCTGGTGCACCCCCGCCCCGCCCCAGTGCCGGCCGAGCACTTCCCGGCACAGGGCGGCGATCTGACGGCCGTCGTCGGTGGGCATCGCCGTGCGCAGGCGCGCCCCCTCCCAGCCGTCCCGGACCCGCAGGCCGATGAAGAATTCTCGCGCCGCCAGCCCGTGCCGCCGCAGCCGGGCGCCCACCTTCTCGCTCATGTGCAGCAGGTAGGTGAGCAGGACGGCCCGATCACGGGTGTCCGGCGGCACCACCTTGCCGTGACCCACCGACTGCGGCGGCGCGACGCCGGTCCGCACCGTCTCCGGGTCCCGCCCCTGGGCCATGTACCAGATGCGCCGGCCGGGGTTGCCGAAGCGCCGCGCCAGCACCCCGATGGGCAGCCGCGCCATCTCGCCGCAGGTATGCACGCCGTGCCGGGCGAGAAAGGCGCCGATGCCCTCGGCCACGCCGCACAGTTCGGTGACGGGAACATCGTGGAGACGCGCGGCCGCCTCCCAGGGGGGAATGACAGTGAAACCGTCGGGCTTGTCCTGCTTGGCGGCGAACTTGGCGGTGGTCTTGTCTCCGCTCACTCCCACCGAGCACAACAGGCCGGAAACCTCGAACACCCGCCGCTTGGCCAGCCGGGCAATGGCTGCCGGATTGCCCAGCAGGCGCTGACAGCGGGTGACGTCCAGGAACGCCTCGTCCACGGAGAACACCTCGATGTCGGGCGAGATCGCCGCCAGAGCCTCCATGATGGCGGTGGAGACCTCCGCGTAGCGCTCCGGCCGGGCGGGACACTGGATCAGGTCGGGACAGAGCCGCCGCGCCTGGGGCAGGCGCATACCCGTGCGCACCCCGAAGGCGCGCGCCTCGTAGGAGCAGGTGATGACGCAGGTCCCCTGGCGGCCGTTGGTGATGGCCACCGGATGCCCGCGCCACTCCGGCCGTTCCCGCTGCTCCACCGAGGCGAAGAAGGCATTCATGTCCACCAGGATGATGGCTCGCGGCCAGTGCACCGGACACACGTCCGTGCCGGCGGGAGAGACGGGATCAGGGGCGGGAGGGTCCGGTAACGGCGGGGCTGCGGGCATGACGGCTTTCTCATTCGGCTCCCCTTCAGAATAGAGAACCATTGGAGAACATTCAATCGCCCGAACGGTGTTTCACCCGCCCTGGGGAGCGGCACACGATACGAACATGGCCGGCCGTCTTCCGGAAACCGCCATGAACCGACGATCCCGCCGCTCGCCCCGCCGCTGTCGGCCTGCCCCAGAGAAAAAATGAGAACCTGCTCACAGAATACGGTCGATACCAGCGGGTAGCCTGAAGCGGTGGCTACTGTCGCCACCCGCGGAGCGCCCAGACGCAGGCGACCCGTTCCACCTTTCTCCTCCCCCGCCCGCACCCGGCGATGCCTCGTGCGGGTATTTTTTATGCGTCCCCGGGCTTCCCGAACAGGGCCCGGAACACCCGCTCCTTCAATCCCTGATCGGCGGCGCTCCGGGCAAAGGAGTGGCCGGCTCCCGGCAGCAGTTCGAAGCGGAACGGAGCCGCCAGGCCCCGGGCCCGGGCGGCCAGGCTCATGGCCCGCACCCAGCGCCGGCCCCGCTCGATGCGGTTGAGCCCCTGCTGCCGATCGATGCGGGGATCGACCCGGAGGCTGGGATCCCGCTCGCCGTCATGCCCGCCCACCACCACGGTCGCCGGCACCCGGAGAAACTCCTCCGGTTCGAAGCGCGGTCCCGTTCGGGAATCATCGGGCGCGATGCCCCGCGGGTATCTCTGCTCCGGGTCGGGGAAGGTGTACCAGCCGGGCGCACCCAGAACATAGGCTCTCACCCGCCGCGGATTGGCCATCGCATAGCGGTGCACGAACTGCCCGCCACCGGAGAAGCCGAACAGGTAGACGCGCCGGGTGAAGGCGCCGGTGTGCCGGCCCACCTCGGCGAGAATGGCCTCCAGCGCCCGATCCGCCCGCCGCCCGAGCCGCTGGTAGCCGGGAAACCGATGCGCGGAGAACAGGGGCGCCACCAGCACCACACCGTGCTGCTCGGCAAGCCGGGCGAACCCCTCGGCATGCTCGCGGGCATTGCGGGATATGCCGTGGACGCTCACCAGTACCCGGGCGTTGACGGTTCCGGAACGGGGCAGATAGAGGAAGTAGTGCTGGTCGCGATCGCCGGCCAGGCGCCGGAACAGTACTCGTCCCCGCTGGTGGCGCAACGGCACCGCGCCCCGGCGCCCGGCGGACGGCGGGGTGCCCGGGCGGGGCATGAACTCACGGGGATCAGCGGCCACCGAAGTCTCCCTCAGGACGCATTGCGGAGGGCCCATCCGGCGCCGAACAGGCGCGCGGTGGGGCCGTCGCCACGCGCCAGCGCCTGCGGCGTACCGGCTTCCACCAGCCGTCCGTCCTCCAGGTGCCAGATCCGGTCCGCCGTCGCCAGCCGATCGGGGCGGTGGGTCACCATCAGCACCGTGCCCCGGTAACCGGACAGCACCCGGTCCAGGGCCAGCGCGGACTGGGGGTCGAGGTTGGACTCGGCCTCGTCCAGGAGCAGCAGGCGCGGCTGACCGACGATGGCGCGGGCCAGGGCGATGCGCTGGCGCTGCCCGGGGGAGAGGTTGGCGCCGCCCTCGGCCAGGCGGGTCGCGGCCCCTTCCGGCAGTTCCTCCAGCAGCGTGTCCAGCCCGCACAAAGCCTTGACCCGCTCGATCTCGGCCTGCGGCGCATCCGGGCACCGGTAGCGCAGGTTGCGGTCGATGGTTCCCCGCAACAGCGGCAGATCGGGGCTCACCATCCCCACCTCCCGACGCAGGGAGGACAAGCGGACCCGGGCGAGATTGCGGCCGTCCAGGCGCACCCGCCCGCCATCGGGGTCGACGAGCCGTGCCGCCAGCGCCAGCAACGTGGATTTGCCGGCGCCGTTCGGGCCGACGATGGCCGTGACCGTCCCCGGCTCCGTCTCCAGGCTGACGCGGTGGAGCGCCCCCCGCACCCGCACCCGGTCGAAGCGCAGCCGTCCGGGGCCCGCCTTCAGCCGCACCGCGTCGTCCGCCTCGTTCACCAGCGCCGGGGTGTCCAGGAACTGGCGGATCTTCTCCCGCGATACCCGCGCGCCCTGCCAGTATTCGTAGACCCGGCCCAGATCCCGCAGCGGCGAGACCAGGAACCCGACGATGGCCATGGCGGCCACCACGGTGCCGGCCGTCGCCTGCCCGGCAGCGGCCTGGAAGGCACCGGCCAGCAGCGACGCGGCCACCGCCAGTGCGGCGGTGCCCTCGGTGACCGCCCGCAATCCGCCCGCCACCCGCGCCCGGCGCACCTCCGCGGCACCGAGACGGTTGCTCTGGCGCGCCAGGTGGCGGCGCTCGCGCCGGGCCTGGCCGAACACCTGCACCACCGGCATGGTCGCGATCTTCTCGCTCACGTTGGCGGCCAGGTGCGTGCGCAACCGGCGCGCCTCCCGCACCGCGTGGCGCATCCTCGCGCCGAGCCCCAGGGCGGTCACCATGCCGATGCACAGCACCGCCGCCACCACGCCGCCCAGCAGCGGATTGATGACCGCCAGCGCCGCCAGGGCGCCGCAGGTGCCGATGCCCGCCACGGTCAGGCGCGCCAGGCCCAGGCTCACCCACTGGCGCAGGGCGGTGAGATCACCCACGAAGCGCAGCATCACCCCGCCCCGGCTGCGCCGTTGCAGCGCCCGCGGCGCCAGGGTGCTGAGCCGGTCGAACAGGACCAGCCGCACATCGGCGACGTAGTCCTGACCGAGGCGCTCGGCCCCGGCGCGCTCGGCATAGCGCAGCCAGGCGACCGCCAGCGCTGCGGCCACCAGGCCCAGCGCCGGCCACAGCACGGCCGCGGCGCCGCCGGCCAGGAGCCGGTCGAAGCCGGTCCGCACCAGCAGGACGGTGGCCACCGCGGCCAGCGCCTGGCCGGCACCCACGGCCACCAGGGTCGCGAACAGGCGCCGCCGCCGGCCGCCGAAAACCTCGGGCAGCGCCCGGGTCACAGGGCCACCGCGAGCTCCGGCTCCCGGCCGGGGAGCTGGGCCTGCAGCCGGTCCAGCACATCGGCGGCCGCGAGCGCTTCCAGGTCGAGCACCGGCAGGCCGATGGCCGCCTCCGCCTCACGGCGGGCCAGGGGCGAGGCGGTGAGCGCTCCGCTCACCGCGAGCACCGGCAGGTCATAGTGTTCGAGATGCAGCACGCCGCCCATCGCCCCCATGGCGTCACCGGCGGCGAACACGATTCCGTCCACCGCCGCGGCGAACCGGGGTGAGGACAGCAGTGCGGCGGTCTCGGGCTGGAACAGGCCGTCGGCCACCTCGAGCACCACCACCTCGGCCTCGTCCGCGGCCAACCGGCCGGTCAGGGTATCGAGAATGGCGTCGACCCGCTCGGGCGGCAGCCGGTAGGTGGAGGCCGCGCCCGCATCAGTGAAGTCGTAAACGTGGTGTGCGCCGGTGTCGGTCAGGAACCAGGCATCACCGCCGGCCCCGGTCCCCGTCACCTTGGCGGCGCCCACACGCAGGCCGGCCCGGACCAGGCCCCGCACCAGGTGACCTGCCGTGGTGGTCTTGCCCGCGTTCATGGCCGTACCCAGCACGGCCACCGTGAACGGCCGGGGCCGCACCCCGCCGGGTACCGGCGCGGCGAGCGACCAGTCGGCCAGGTTGAGACGGCGGCCGCCGGCATCCGCCAGCAGGCCCAGCGGGCGAATCTCGGTGGCCGGCTTCATCCGGCCGTGGCGGCTCCGCACCAGGGCGGCCACGCCGCCCGCGGCCACCAGGTGGCAAGGACCGAGGTCCTTCGGGACGCGCGCCTCGAACTGGTCCGGCGCGTAGCGATCGCCGTAGCACACCACGATCTCGTCGCCGGGATAGAGCTGCGCGCGCCGCCCCGTACCGAGTTCCAGGCGGGTATGCTGACGCGGCCTCACCACCTCCGCCAGCACCAGGTCGCCGGCACGGGGCCGCACATCGCCGGTGAGCAGGAGGGCTGCCGCCTCGGCCAGCGGCACCCGCCGGGTGGTATAGGCGCTCTTCGCCCGCGCCAGCCGGACGGGCGCGAGGGGCTGTGTTTCCGCGCCGGCCAGTTCCAGGGGGGCGGGCCTGGCTGCCATCCGTGCCGGTTCCGTGGGTTTGCTCATGTCAGATCATCCTCTCCGGGTCCGCGGCCCCTGCGCCTTGTGCGCAAGGGTGCTTCGTAACAACAACGTGCGAAGGTCGGGAATACATCCGGATCCGCCGTTGCTTCATGGCGGGGGATGATAGGGGCTGCGACTTAACCTTTCCTTAACCACCCACGCAACTCGGGAATTGCCCCGGAACACACCGGACTCCCAAGGGGGCATGGCGCACGGCCACGCCCCGGCCGGGACTCCCGTCGCCGGTGCGGCGCCTCAACGGAGTCTTCACCCACGGCATTCTCCTTGGCGAATCTCCGCTGCCGGCGCGACGGAGCTAACCACCGCGCACGCAAGTGGCTATCATTGCGGTGGCGAACTCACCAAACCACGATCAGGGAAACCATGAACAAGGGCCACGATCTGTCCCGGGTACGCAACATCGGCATCGCCGCCCATGTGGACGCGGGCAAGACCACCCTCACCGAGCGGCTGCTGTTCTACAGCGGCGCCTCCCACAAGATCGGCGAGGTGCACGACGGCCAGGCGCACATGGACTACCTGGCCGAGGAACAGGCCCACGGCATCACCATCATGTCGGCGGTCACCAAGCTGCCCTGGCGCGACCACGTCCTGCAGCTCATCGACACCCCCGGACACGTGGACTTCACCATCGAGGTGGAACGCAGCATGCGGGTGCTCGACGGCTGTATCGTGGTGCTCGACGGCGTGCGCGGAGTGGAGCCGCAGACCGAAACCGTGTGGCGCCAGCGCAGCCGCTTCAACCTCCCCACCCTGTTCTTCGTCAACAAGATGGATCGCCCCGGGGCCGATTACGCCCATGCCCTGGAGACGGTACGCAAACAACTGGGTGGAGAGCCGGTCCCGGTGACCGTTCCCTTCCCCGGGCGCAACGCGGTGGTGAACCTGGTGACCGGCGAGCTGCTGGGCTTCGGCGGCGACCAGGGCGAATCCATGACCGTGGAGACCTGCGATTCAGCGACCTGGGAGTCCCTGGCCGGGGCCCGTGAGACCCTGTTGCTGGCTGCGGCGGAAGCCGACGAGGCACTGGCCGAGGTGGTGCTCTCCGGCGGCCGGCCGGAGCCGGAGCAGATCTGGAGCGCGCTGCGCGCGGCCACCCTGGGCGGGCGGATTCACCCCTGCTTCGGCGGCAGTGCCCTGCGCAACCTGGGCGTGCAGCCGGTCCTGGACGCGGTGGTCCGACTGCTGCCCTCGCCGCAGGACCGGCCGCCCACCACGGCGCGCCGGACGGACGGCGAAACCGTCACCCTGCCCATGGAACCGGAGGGCTGCCTGGCGGCGCTGGCGTTCAAGGTGCAGATGTGGGAGGGCCGCCGCCACGTCTTCACCCGCATCTACCGCGGCACCCTGCGCCCCGGCGATCCGGTGGTCATTCCACGCCCGGACGGCAGCCTGATCCAGGAACGGGTGGCGCGGCTGTTCGACGTGGACGCCCACCAGAAGAACCGCATGGACGAGGCGAGCGCCGGCCAGATCGTACTGCTGGCGGGCCTGCGCCACGCCAGCACCGGCGACACCCTGTGCTGCCCCGCGGAACCGCTGACCCTGGAGCGCATCGAGGCCCTGGAGCCGGTGCTGGGGCTGGCGGTCGAGCCGGCCTCGGCCCAGGACGAGGAGAAGCTGCTGGAGGCCCTGGACAAGCTGCAGCAGGAGGACCCGACCCTGCGCCTGTTCGAGGATCAGGAAACCGGCCAGCGGGTGCTGCGCGGCATGGGCGAGCTGCATCTGCAGATCGTGTTCGAGCGCCTGGAGCGCGAGTTCGGCCTGCGGGTACGCGCCGGGCGGCCGGAGGTGGTCCGGCGCGAGACCCTCGCGGGCAGCGCCGAGGGAGAAGCGTCCATCCAGCGCCTGTTCGAGCAGGAGCACCGACAGCTGGAGCTGCGCGCCGGTGCGCGGGTCAGCGTCACGCCGCTGGAGCGCGGCGCGGGTCTCGTCGTCGAGACCGCCCCGGCCGTGCTGCCGGAGGGCCAGCAGCTCTCGCCGCTCCAGGCCGAGGCGGTGGCCGCGGCCGCCCGCGATGCGGCCCTGACCGGACCGCTCGCCGGCTACCCCCTGCAGGACGTGAATATCCGCGTGGAGCAGGTCACCCTCTACGGCGCGCCATCGGCGCCGCCCGCCCTCTACCAGGCGGTGAGCACGGCCATCCGCAAGGCCATGGCGAACGCCGGCGGGATCCTGCTGCGGCCCATCATGACCGTGGAAGTGGTGGTGCCGGAGGAGAATCTCGGCTCGGTACTCGGCGATCTGCAGTCCCGCCAGGCCACCATCCAGGCCTCCGCCATCCACGGCGGAACCGCCACCGCCCGCTGCACCTGCGCCCTGGACCGGCTGCTCGGCTATACCACCGACCTGCGCAGCCTCACCCATGGCCGCGGCCAGTTCACCATGCGCTTCGAGCGCTTCGATACGGAGTGACCACCGTGCGCGGCAGCCACCCTCCCGGACAGTACCTCGCGGTGTTCCTCTGCGGGACCCTGGCGCTTGCGGCCCAGGCCGGAGACGGCGGCTACACGGTCCGCAGGGAGCACCCAAGCGCCTTCCATGCCGACATGGAACCGCGCCAGGGCTGGTACTGGCTGCAGCGTGATCAGGAAAAGGTCAGCTGGGAGTTCCCGAAGCTGCGCGGCCATGACGATCGCAGCGTCGATTTCTGCCTCGAAGCCCGCTCGTCCAACACCGTCAGCGGCGGGTCCGGTCACGGCGCCTACCTGCATGTGGAGATCCGCAACAGCGAAACCCGCCAGAACTACATCACCACCCTCACCCTGACCAACCGGGTCGACATCATTACCGACAGCGATTCCCGGGGCGTGGGTCATGCCAGCGACGGCTGCGTGCGTATCCGCAGCGCCGGCATGGGTCTTCAGCGAGCCCCCTTCACGGTGACGATCACCTATCCCGAGGGCAATCCCAGCGCCGTGCGCAACGATTCGGCCTACATCGTCTACACCGTTCCCCGGCGCTGAGCCCGGGCGGGGCGGGCCCGGCCTGCCGGGTCCGCCCCATGGCGGCATTCAGCGACGGTCATGATCCCACTGCCGCCACCACCAGCCATGGTCGTCATGGCGGCGATCCCAGCGCGGATAGCGGTCATAGTCGCGGTAGGGCCGGTAGCCCCAGCTGTAGCGCCGGTCGTCCCGACGGTCCCGATCCAGGCGGTTGTGCTTCATGACCTTGATCTGGCGGCTCAGGCGGTCGAGCTCCGCATCGAGGATGGAGCGTTCGCGCTTGGTCAGACGGCCGTCGCTGCGGAAGCGGCGCTCCAGGCGATTGATGCGCCGCTGCTCCTCCTCCAGGTAGCGGCGCTCGCCGCGGGTCAGCTCGCCGCTTTTGACGCCCTGCTCGATGCGCCGATCCTGGCGCTCCTGGCGGTCGTTGATGCCGGCATTGGCGCTGAACGGCGCCAAGGCCCCGGCGGCCAGCGCGGCGATGACGATAAGGGTTCCGGTGGTCTTCTTCATGGTCGGCTCCTGTGCTTGCTGAACATGCCTGGCTGTTCCAGGCAGTGTCAGGCTAACCGCCGACCCCTGAACGCCTCCTGAACGGAGGTGCTGATTCAGTCCCCCGGCGGTTGGGCCGGGAGCAGTTCACCGCTGGCCAGGTCGTACCGCAACCGACGCGTCTGACCGTCGGGCAGACGCAGGGTCAACACATACACCGGCCGCCCGGCGAGGTCGTCGAGATGGCTTCCCACCACCTCTCCGCCCTGCTCCCGCTCGGCACGGTCCACGATCAGCTGCAGGGCCGCCAGCCGCTCCAGGTTGCGCTCATCGGCGCGCTCCAGGAACCAGCGCAAACCCTGCACGCCGACGAGCAGCAGCAGCGCCAGCGTGACCGCGACCAGGGCGATGATACGGATGGTGCTGTTCTTCATAGCCAAACAGAGACTCCCTTCAATCAGCGACCGGGGCGGGGAGGATACCTTTTCCCGGCACGGGGTTGTAGGGGCGTCTATTCCGGGCAGGCAGGATTTACTGGACTTGTCAGGCCGGAAAGGACCGGCAGCACTTCCATTCCCGGATCACGCGGATGCCAGGCTTGCCTCCCGTGATCAATCCGGGCAGTGGACCGGGCGGCGTCCCAGCCGCCGCCCGGCACCGGGTCCGTCCGCTTACTCGAAGTCGGGGTTCAGCCAGTCCGGGGACGGCGCCAGTAGCTCCTTCGGCGGCAGCTGGCGGGAGACCCAGTTGATCACCATCTTCATGTCCTGGTCGGAGAACTCCTGGATCTGCTTGACCATGTCCGGGTTGGCGTTGCGGCGCTTGCCGTCGCGGATCCACTCGAACTGGCGCACGATGTACTTGTAGTGCTGGCCGCCGATGCGCGGGTAGAACTTCTCCGGAATGCCCTCGCCCGCATCGCCGTGGCAGCGGGTGCAGTTGTCCTTGTAGAGCTGCTCGCCCTTGGCGTACTCGGGGGTGCCCGGCTCCCACGGACCATAACCCGGCTTCGGGTTCATGGGGATGGTCTCGATGTAGGCCACCACGTCGGCCAGCGCCTGTGCGTCGCCGATGGACTCCGGCAGGGCGAAGGGGTACATGGTGGGGTTGTCGCGGTTCTTGGCGCGGATGTCCGACAGCTGCTTGATCAGCACCTTCCGGTGCTGGCCGGCCAGCTGCGGGAAGGTACCGTCCTCGGTGCCCCAGCCCTCGGGCAGGTGGCAGGCGGAGCAGACCTCGTAGACATCGCGGCCGTCTTCCTTGTTGCCCTCCAGGTTGAGGGCCGCGTCGATTTCGCCGCTGTGGACGTCCCAGGCGACCTGATCGCCCTGTGCCGATCCCTCGGGGGCCGGGGCAGGTTCGGCGGCAGCTTCAGTAGCGGGTGCAGGCTCGGGGGCCGGGGCAGGTTCGGCGGTAGCTTCAGGAGCGGGTGCAGGCTCGGGGGCCGGCGCAGGTTCGGCGGCAGCTTCAGGAGCGGGTGCAGGCTCGGGGGCCGGCGCAGGCTCGGCGACAGCTTCAGGAGCGGGCGCAGGCTCGGGGGCCGCCGCAACCGGAGCGGCCGCACCCACGCCAGGCAGCGTGGCCAGCCACTCGGAGATCACCTTCATCTCCCCCTCGTTCACCAGGTGCATCACCCCCTTCATGGCCGCGGCCTGGCCGTTGTTGCGGGCCCCGCTCTTGATGTCGACCATCTGGTTGTAGAGGTACTCGGCGTTCTGTCCGGCAAGCCTCGGATAGGTGGGCAGGATCGGTTTGTTGCCCCCTACGCCGTGGCAGGCGATGCAGGTCTTCTGGGCATAGAGGGCCGCACCATCCTGGGCCTGCGCGCCGGCACTCAGGACCATGGAAGCCGTTGCGGCGCCCAGCAGAAATAGCGTCGATTTACGCATCTTGGTTGCCTCCCTGTGCGGGCCAGTCAGCGGGCCGCCCCGGGCTGGATCTTCCCCACCCGGCCGAGTACTCGGATCCGGCATCCAACCGCCGCCCCGAAGCTCTGGTGGACGGTCTCCCATGACTGTCTGTAAGCATAACGCATCGATCCCTAAGCGCCATTCGGCGCAATCTGCGGTTAAACAGTCCTTTTCTCAATCCTGTTAATCCTGTCCATTAATCAGGAACGGGATCGCACGCGCAGACCGTCGTGGGTCTGGTTGTCGGGGTGGGTAATGACGGTCTCGCCGGCCTTCAGACCGGATTTGATCTCGGCACTGAGGCCGTTGCGCTCGCCCACCTCCACGCCGCGCCGGCGGGCGCGGCCGTCCTCGACCGTGAACACGGCCCAAGCCCCGGCCTCGCGGAACAGGGCGCTGGCCGGTACCTGCAGCACATCCTCCGTCTCCCAGAGGATGAACCGCGCCTCCACCCGGTAGCCGTCACCAAGGCGCAGCCACTGCTCCCGCGGCGAAGTGATGTCGGCGATGACCAGCACCCGTTGCTCCTCCACGCCCAGGGCGGAGACCTTGGTGAAGCCCACCGGCTCCACCCGCCGCACCCTGGCCTCCAGCTCCTCCGGGCCGCCCCAGCGTTCCAGCAGAACCCGCGTACCGGGAGCGATACCCACCGCATCGGCCGAAAGCACATCCACCTCCACCTCGATGGCGGCCGGATCGCCCACCTCCAGCAGGGCCTGGCCCGGCTGGACCACCCCCTCGCTCTCCAGGTAGCGTTTCAGCACCCGACCGTCCACCGGGGCCCGGATCATCACACGCTCATCCTGGCCCTCGGGTGCGGCACCGGCGTAGCGCAGCGCCGTTCGCGCCGCCTCCAACTCGGAGCTGGCCACTTCCACGTTGAACTCCGCCGAGCGCAGCCGCGCCGCGCTGCGCCGCGCCTCGGCACCGGCCCGCTCAACCTCCTCCTCGGAGATACACTCCACCTGGCACAGCCGCTTGCGCCGGTCGTATTCGCGCTGGGCCAGCTCGGCATCCACGCCAGCGGCCCGCACCTCCTCCCCGGCGCTCTTCACCGCCGCCTCGGCGGCGGTCACCCGGGCCTGGGCCTCGGCGCGGCTGCGGGGATCCAGGCTGGTGGAGCGCAGGGGCTCCAGCGTCGCCACCACCTGGCCACCGGCCACCGTGTCCCCCACTTCCAGGGTGATACGGCGGAGATAACCGGCGATGGGCGCGGAGATGACGTAGCGGTCCCGCACCCGGGTGCGGCCCTCCTCCTGCAGGCTCACCACCAGCGGGCCACGGGAAACCTCGGCCATGTCCATGGGCACCGGCTTGGGCCAGAAGCCGTAGCCGAGGCCTCCGGCGACGAGGACGGCAAGCAGCAGGATTCCGATATTGCGGCGCCACTTCATGACTTCACTCCCGGGTCTTGAGCACCGCCACCAGGTCGAGCCGATCGAGGCGGCGGCGGACGATGAGCGCGGAGAGAGCGGAGGCCACCAGGACCACCAGCGCGGCGAACGCGTAGGTGCGCGCCTCCAGCACGTAGGGGATGCGGAACAGCTCGCTCTGCATGGTTTCGATCATATACGCGGCCATGCCCTGCCCGATGAGAAAACCCACCGGCAGGGCCGCCAGGGTGAGCAGGGCCATCTCGCCGAGCAGGATGTAGGAAATCTCGCCGCGGGTGAAGCCCAGCACCCGCAGGCTCGCCAGCTCGCGGCCGCGTTCGGCCAGGGCGATGCGGGCGCTGTTGTAGACCACGCCGAAGGCGATGCTCCCCGCCAGGATGACCACGAAGAAGGAGAACAGGTTGATGGACTGGGCCATCAGCTCGTTGAAGTTGTCGATGGCGTACTCGCGCACCTCCACGCCCGCGACCCGCGGCCGCGCCTTGAGCTCGTCGTAGATGGCGTTGCGGGTGTGGCGGTCCGCCGCCAGCAGGGCGCCGGTAATGACGTCACCCTCGCGCAGGAGGCGGTTGAGGGCCGCGCGGTCCATGTAGGCGGCCACCCCCACGAACTGGGTGATCACCCGCGCCACCGGCACCTGGTAGACCGGCCGCTCGCCCTCCAGGATCTCCACGGTGACCCGGTCGCCCACCCCCACCCCCAGCAGCTCGCCCAGGTAGTCGCTCAGCAGCAGACCGCCTTCCGGCAGCGGGATGGGGCGCAGCGCCTCGTCCAGCACCCGCTGCAGGCGGCCGTTGCGCTCCAGGCCCTGGAGGCCGGTGCGGTAGGTGCGGTAGCCGTTGCGCAGGCGCACGGAGACGCCGCGCACCCCCTCGGCGTAGCGCACGCCCGGCAGCGACCGCAGCTCGAACAGCGCCTCGCGCCCGGTGGTCTCAACGAAGGAGACCGTCATGTCCTCGCGCTGGATCTGGCGGAACTGGACGTCCACGAGATAGTCCACCGCGTCGCCGAAGAAGCTGCCCAGCATCAGGATGGCATAGGAGAAGGCGATGCCCACCACCGAGAGCAGCGCCTTGAGGGGTCGCCGTTCGAGGTGACGCAGGATCATGCGGCTGGGCGGGGCCAGCAGCCGCTGGAGGCCGATGCGTTCCAGCAGGGTGGCCCGGTAGACGGGGGGGGCCTCCGGGCGCATGGCCTCGGCGGGGCGCAGCCGTGCCGCGGCACGCACCGCGAACAGGGTGCCGGACAGCGCCGCGGCGGCGCTGATCAGCACCGCCACCAGCACCAGCGCGGGATCGAGGCGGTAGAGCAGGAACGGGAACCGGTAGTAGTCCATGTAGAGATCACCGAGCCCCTGCCCCATCCATACCCCCAGTGCCACACCGCCGAGATCGCCCAGCAGCGTGATGGCCAGGATCAGCTTCACGTAATGGAGGGTCACCGCGCCGTTGCCGTAACCGAAGGCCTTGAGCATGGCGATCTGCTCGCGCTGGGTGTTCACCAGCCGGCTCACCACCACGTTGAGCAGGAAGGCGGCCACACCGAGGAACATCACCGGGTACATCACCGCCATCTGCTCCAGCTGGCGGAACTCCTCGTTCAGGTAGCGGTGGGAGACCTGGTCATCGCGGGTATAGGCGCCCAGCCCGCCATAGGTGGCGAGCAGCCCGTCCAGGCGATCGATCACCGCCCGGGCGCTGGCCCCGGCGGCGATACTGAGAGCGACGTCGTTGAAGGCGCCGTCCATGTCGTTGGCGGTGGCCAGCGGCCGGCGCGCCATCCACAGCACGCTGTAGCGGCGGAAATCGGGGATCACCGCCCCCGGCGCAAGCTGGTAGACGACCTCCGGCGAGAGCACCACGCCTACCAGGGAGAGGCGCTTGTAGCGGCCGTTGATGACCACCGAAAGCGCGTCCCCCGGCTCGAGGCCATGGGCCTCGGCGAAGGCCTCGCTCACCAGAGCCTCGTCATCGCGGGCGGGATCGATCAGGCGCCCCCGGCGCAGGTAGACGTCATTGAGCAGCGGCGCGCCAGCGTCGGGCAGCGAAACCAGCCGGCCCTTCACCGGCTCCGGAAAGCCCGGCAGATCCACGTTCACCTGGGTCACCACCCGGGTCTCCACCGCCGCCACCCCGGGGATGGCGGCGATGCGCTCGCGCAGGGACTCGGGGGCGCGCTTGAGGGGGGCGAACACATCGGCGAAGCGGGTCTCCTGGTAGAAGGCCGCGCGGGTGTCGTGCAGGGCGTCGAGGGTACTGCGGGACATGACGAAGGTGGCCACGCCGCCGGTGAGCACCAGCGCGATGGCCAACGCCTGGCCGCGCAGGTGCCAGAGGTCGCGGAGCAGCTTCAGGTCGAGGGCGTGCATGGGGCTACCAGGAGAGTTCCCGCGCCGCGATCCGTTCCGGATTGCGGCGCTCTTCGCTGATGAGCCCGTCGCTGAGGCGGATCACCCGGTCGGCCATCTGGGCGATATCGGCATTGTGGGTGATGATGACCACGGTGGTGCCGAGTTCCCGGTTCACCCGCTCGATGGCCTCCAGCACCACCACCCCCGTGTGCACGTCCAGCGCCCCGGTGGGCTCGTCGCAGAGCAGGACATCCGGGCGCTTGGCGATGGCCCGGGCGATGGCCACCCGCTGCTGCTCGCCGCCGGAGAGCTGGGCCGGAAAATGGTCCATGCGCTGTTCCAGCCCCACTAGCCGCAGTGCCTCCTCCGGCATCAGCGGGGTGCGCGCGATCTCGGTCACGAGCGCCACGTTCTCGCGGGCGGTGAGACTGGGGATGAGGTTGTAGAACTGGAATACGAAGCCCACGTGCTCGCGCCGGTAGCGGGTCAGCGCCCCGTCGTCGTAGGCGGAGAGATCGTGATCACCGTAGCGGACCGCCCCGGCAGTGGGGGCGTCCAGGCCGCCGAGAATGTTGAGCAGGGTGGATTTGCCGCTGCCGGAGGGACCAAGCAACACCAGGAACTCGCCCTGGTAGATGTCCAGATCCACGCCGCGCAGGGCGTGCACCCGGACTTCACCCATGGTGTAGACCTTGGTCAGTCCACGGGCCTCGAACACCAATTCCTCGGACGCGGGATCAGCCCTTTTCGGGTCGCTGTGCATGGTCAGATGCCCTGCCTGAACACTTCGGTACAGTCCCTTGTACTTGCCGCTGGGCAGCCGGCGCACCGGGCGGATTGACTCTAGCAGCCTGTCGGACTTGAGACTGACCTACTGCGCCGGCGGGACAGCAGCCCATATGGGTACGATTTATCGTTACATAGACCCACTATGCGCCTCAAAATCGGCCCCATCTGTCCTCGCTCTCCCACTCGGCTCGCTACGATCGCTCAAGTCCGACAGGCTGCTAGGGGCGACTCGCCGGGTCGGGCCTTGCCAGCGTTTGTTTCAGTAACATTCTGGCACAGCGGACACCCGCGGCGCAGGGAAATGCGCCACGCCGGGTAACGATCGACCGTTCCCCCGCCGCCGCGGCGGCGATTGCTCAGGGATTGAGCTGGTGGTGGACGGCCTGCGCCGCCCGCAACAGCACGGCGCGGTCGGCGGGACCGGTCAGGGCGTAACCGAGGGGACCGTCCACCCAGTAGAAGGTGCCGCTGCCATCGGTCTCGGCGTAGCGGAAGGCGGTGGCGGTGCTGTCCCACCGGCCGGTGCGCAGGTAGAGGGTCAGCCGCCGACCGCTCCCGTCCTGGTACATGAACTGGGCCGCGGGACGCCCGTCCTCGCCCGGCAGCAGCCGGCCACCCACCAGGGCATAACCCTCCGACTGGAGGCCGGGCGCACGCACCTCTGCGCCCAGGCGCTTGGTGAGCCAGGCGGTCAGGTGTGCCTCCTGCTCGGCGCCGACCTCCACGGGATGACGCACCTCGGGGCTGTAAACCGCGTGAGCCACTGCCGCCGGGTGCACCAGCACCCGGGCGATGGCCTCGGCCCGGGGCACTGCACCCGGTGGATGGAGCGTCCAGCCGAGCAGCCCACCCAGGCCGAACAGCGCGGCGGCGGCGGCGGCCTGGAGCCAGCGGCGTGCCCGGGGCCGCAGCGCTCCGGCGATCAATGCCGCAGGTACCGGCTCGCCGAGCACCGGGTCGTAGGCCTGGTGCAGCAACCGACCGATGCGCTGATAGGCGCGGAGCCGCTCCGCCTCCGCGGGCTGTCCCGCGAGGTAAGCCTCCACCAGCGTCAGCCGATCCGGCTCCAGCAGCCCGTCCGTGTAGGCGTGCAGATCGGCCTCGGTCACGGCATGCTCTTCCCGGCTCATTTAATCCTCCGCAATCCCATCGCCTCCCCGCCATCCAGCCGCCGACGCAACTGCTCACGCGCCCGGTAGAGACGGGACATCACCGTACCCAGGGGAATATCGAGAACGGCCGCGGTCTCCTCGTAGCTGAGTCCCTCCAGCGCCACCAGCAGGAGCACCTCGCGCTGCTCGTCGCGCAGACCGCCCAGGGCCCGTTCCAGATCCCGCAGGGCCGCCGCCCCCTCCGGCCGGCTGTCACCCTCGGCCACGGGTTCCGGGATCTCCTCCAGGGCGGCGAAACGGGGTCCCCGCACCCGATGCCGGACCCCGCTCACGAAGACGTTGTGCAGAATGGCGAACAGCCACGGTCGCATGTCCTCGGCCTCGCGCCACTGGCGCGCATGGCGCCAGGCCCGTTCCAAGCAGTCCTGGACCAGGTCGTCGGCCTCCACACCGTTCCCCGCCAGGGCGCGTGCATAGCGCCGCAGGCGGGGAACGTGCAGTGCCAGGCGCCGGGTGAAGTGGTCCATGCGCCGTGCCGGTCCTGGCTACCGGATCCCGAGCATCTCCATGGCCCGGGCCAGGGTTGCCACCGACTCGGCGTGGCGTCCGGCCTTGTGCTGCTCCTCGCCCTCGGCCCGCAGCGCCTTCACCTCGGCCAGCTGCCGCTCACTCAGACTTGTCCCCTGTTCCAGGGCCGCGCCGATCTTCTTCATGTCCGCCGGGCAGTGAAAGGCCAGGGCGGGCGCTGTTATTGCCAGCAGCCCCGCGGCGAGCAGCAGGCGCTTGATCATTATCATTCTCATGGGTAATCCTCCGTGTTAATGGTTCGTAGTAGGCCGCACAGGGCATGCCTGCTACAACTGTGGAGACGTCTCCACGAAGAATTTATTCCCTCCCGGCACGATAATTTCAGCATGGCACCTGACAGGCTGGCAGCCGGTCGGACTTGAGCGATCGTAGCTAGCCGAGTGGGAGAGCGAGGACAGATGGGACCGATTTTGAGGCGCATAGTGGGTCTATGTAACGAAAAATCGGCCCCATATGGGCCGCTGTCCCGCCGACGCAGTGGATCAGCCTCAAGTCCGACAGGCCGCTAGTGGCGTCTGACCATGCTCCCATAAACGGGTTCGCAGCGGACAAAACATATGAACAGATCGCCCGGATTCACTGTCATCGCCCATCGCGGTGCCAGCGCGCTCGCACCGGAGAACACCCTGGCGGCCATGCGCCTCGCGGCAGCTGCCGGTGCCGACTGGGTCGAGGTGGACGTGCAGTTCGTGGCCGGCACGCTGCTGGCGTTCCATGACACCACCCTGGAACGCACGACCAACGGCCAGGGTCCGCTTACCGCCTTGCCACTGGCGGCATTGCTGCAGCTCGACGCCGGCAACGGGGAGCGGATTCCCTTCCTGTGGGAGGTCATCGAGGCGCTGGGGCCGGAGCAGGGGCTCAACATCGAGCTGAAGGGCCCGGGTACCGCAGCGGCGGTGGCCGCTCTGGTGCACAGGTATATCCACCTCGGCTGGCACTACTCACGCTTCCTGGTTTCCTCTTTCGATCACGCCGAACTGGCGCGGCTGCACCGCCTGGCGCCACGCATCCCGGTGGGAGCGCTGGTGTCCCGCCTGCCGGTGGACTGGGGCACGCTGCAACGACGCCTGGACGCGCATTCACTGCATGTCCCACTGGCACTGGTCAACAAGGTCCTGGTGCGCCAGGCCCATGCCCGGGGACTGCGGGTCATCGTCTACACGGTGGACCAGCGCCGTCACCTGGCGCGGGTCCGGGCCATGGGCGTCGACGGCGTGTTCAGCAACGACCCGGGACGGGTACTGGGCTGGTTGGGAGGAAAGACCCGTGGCGAGTTGCGGGTCGCCGGTAGCCAGAAATGAGGGGGGGCAGCGCCCCTGCAGGCGACTGCCCCCGATATGCTTCAGCTGCTGTCCGCGAACCAGTCGGTGCGCATCGCGCGGTTACCGCCCGGTCCTCCCACGCACAAGGCGGAACGATTTCCGCTCAGGGCAGATCGCCGCGGCGGAACAGGAAGTACCCGCCCGTGGCCGCCACCGTGCCAAGGGCCAGCGGGTAGGCGATGGCATAGGTCATGAAGCCGGGCTCGCCGAAGGTGTCGAGGATGATATAGGCGGCCGGGCCGAGCATCACCAGCTGGGGATCGAACATCATCATGGCGGCGATGCGGAATACCTGCAGAGGGTTGGCCAGGGCGATGGCCACCGCCGATTCCGGCGGCAGGTGCTCCTTGATCATGATGCCGAGCAGGATGAGATCCAGGAACAGCACCAGGGTCAGCCAGATGATGAACACCGCCCCCTGGGCCACGTCGGCGGAACGGGCCACGGTGGAGATGAGCATGCCGATGCCGAGGAAGCACCAGGCCAGTGCCAGCAGCAGGCCGGTGTAGTAGAAGAAGTCGTCCCAGGGCACCGGGATATCCTTGATGGTCGCCCAGGTGGCCGCTCCCGCCATGGCCAGGAACACCGGCAGGAAGATCACCGTGAAACGGCCGATGATCTTGCCCCAGAACCAGGCGCTCAATGTGATGGGCAGCGACAGCAGGTATTCGAATACCCCCGCTTCGCGATCGCCGGCCACGGAACGGACGGTGGTGATGAGCACGAAGACAGGCAGGATGGCCATGGTGAGCTGGATGAAGACCGTCAGCAGGCGCGAGAGCCCCAGGAAGCCCATGATGCGCGACTCGGTCAGGCCGAAGACGAACAGCAGCACCACCAGGCCGCCGAAGATGGCCGTGTAGACCATGAACCAGCGGGCACGCAGGGACTCGGTGATGTCGGCGAGTGCGGTGAGCCAGAGACTTTTCATTTTAGCTCCGTGAATAAAAACATCATTGCCGGACCGGCGGGGCGGCAGACTCGCCTTCCCCTGGGCCGTGGTCATGATCATGGTCGTGTTCGTGTTCGGGATCTTCTGCGTACCGGTCACGACCATAGATGGAGGGCGCCAGCCGGGCCGGATCGAGGCTTACCCCCGCCTCCTGGGTGAAACGCTCCTCTATCTCGTAGACGAGTTTCCTTGCCTCCTCCCAGTTGAGCGCCCCCTCGGCCGGCTCGTCCTGGGCGCCCAGCCCGTACTCCATGGGGGTGGTGAATCCCCGCACGTACCAGGCCTTGCGGGCGTCGATCCAGCGGCCGTCGCGATGGTCGTTGACCCACACCTCCACGCGGGGATCGTCCTTCCAGGGCTGCTGGTCCAGCCACAGCATGCCGCAGCCCACGTCGTCGAAGTAGTAGACCCGGCTCCGATCGCCCTTGGGCCAGCCCCGGATCTGGGCGGAGAAGCGCCGGTCGCTCAGGATCATCAGGCACCGTTCGCAGATATCCCGGTCCCACTTGACCTCCGCGGGTCCGGTACCGGGATCGCCACCACAGGCGGAGAGGACGGCGAAGGCGGCGGAGAGCAGCAGGGATGCGACCAGGCGCTCAGGCCAGACGCGTGACGCGCGCATCGGCGCCCTCCCCCTCCTCCTCCATGTTGATGCCGTTGACCAGCCCCGCGTAGCGGGAGAGCATGCCGAGGAAACGGAGGCGGTCGGGACCGGCCACCCGTCCCTCCCAAATCCTGCCGTCACCCGCATCCAGGAAGCCCCACTCGGCGATGGTGCGGGCGAAGGCCTCCTCCGGACGGGCTGTGGTCAGGCGCACTTCAAGCACGCTGTCCATATCCACGGTGTCGGCCACCCGGTCGTCGAGCACGACCCGGCCCCGGTCCATCTCCACCACGCGGTTCACCAGGGAGGCCACCTCATCGAGGCGGTGGCTGGAGATGAGCATCACCGCGTGATCCTTCTTCTCGGCGAGGATCTTGAAGAAAACGTGCCGGGCTTCCGGATCGAGATTGGCCGCCGGCTCGTCCAGCACCAGGATGTCCGCGTCACGCCCCAGGGCGATGCTGATGAGCAGCTTCTGCTTCTGGCCGCCGGAGAGCTTTACGAACGGCTGGCGCCGGAAGGCGTCCGGATCCAGGCCAAGGCGCCGGGCGATTCCACGCATACGCTCCGGATCGCTGTCGCAGACGCTGGCGGCGAAGCGGATGAGCTGGCCCACCGGCATTTTCAGCGGCGGAGGCAGCTGCGGCACGAAGCCCACCCGCGCCAGCACCTCGCTGCGGTGGTTGCGGGTTTCGAGTCCATCCACGAGCACCTTGCCGTCGCACACATACTCGCCGAGGAGACAGCGGATGAGGGTAGTCTTGCCCGCGCCGTTGGAACCCACCAGGGCAATGCGCTCGCCCGGGTGGATATCCAGGTCGATCCCGGTGAGCACCGTGTTGCGGCGGAATCGCTTCACCACCTGCTGGAACTGGATCATGACTTCCTCTCGAAGGCTTGGATCACATCACCGCCGATTCTACTTCAGCTTTTCCAGCCAGCTGAACTCGTAGCGCAGCGAATTGGTGGGGCAGACATCCACGCACATGCCGCAACGGGTGCAGTCTGCTCCAATGGGCACCCGGGTGTCGCTGGAGCGGCCCTTGATGGTCACGTCGAGCACATGGGGCACAAGGCAGACCTTGCGGCAGTCGCCCTCGTGTTTGCAGTCCTCCAGGACATACGTGACCCGCATGGGCGAAAGGATGCCCACCACGCCGTAGGTGATGCCGATGGGGCAGATGTAGCGGCACCAGGCGCGGCGCGAAACGAAAATCTCGAACAGCAGGAGGAACAGCACCCACAGCAACGCCAGCGAGGGCCCGTAGATGATCGCGCGGCTGACGATGCCGGTCGGCGAGATGGCCTCGAACACCGTGTAGCCGGTGGCGAAGGCCAGCAGGGCGAAGATGACGTAGAACACGGTGCGGATGGCGCGGTGGAACGGAATGTCCTTCACCAGCTTCTTCTTCGCCAGCCACAGGTGGATCTTCTCCGCCCACTCGGAGAGCAGGTGGTAGGGACAGACCCAGGAGCAGAAACTGCGCCCGCCCACCAGGAACCAGAGGATGAATACCGTGACGGTGCCGATGAGCAGGTTGATGAGCACCGTCTTGAAGGCCAGCATCACCTGCAGGGCGGAGTTGAGATCCGCCATGTGGAAGCCGAGGAAGCGCGAGGCAGTGAGCGCCCCCTCCAGCAGCTGGATGTCGAAGTAGTAGGAGACCACGAACAGGAGGTTGACGAACAGCAGCGTCGCCCAGCGCCGCTTCAGCCACTTGTTCTTGTTCGGCTTCTCGTCGTGCAGCCGGCGCACCTCGTCCATGTCGAGCTTCTGGCTGCGCTTGTAGAAGTGGATCTTCTGCGCCGCGGGCGTGATGTCCTCCTTCTCCGGCTTGGTCGGAGCCCGCCCCAGCAGCTGCATGAATGATTCGCCCAGGTATTTCATGCCGTCACCGTATCCGCATTCTTCGTCATGTCCACCACGATGGCGGCAGGCGTGACGGGGCAGGCCATCTCGCAGGCGCCGCAACCCACGCAGCCCTCGTAGATCACCGGGCGCATCCCGCCGCCGGGATCGGGCTCGAGGCCGATGGCGCGGGTGGGCGGACACTGGTTCACATCACCGGCGGGAGGCTCGCCCGCCTCGCACTGGTTGCGACGGATTTCGATGGGACAGTGGACGATACAGAGATCGCAGATCTCCCGGTCAAACTCCTGCTCCGTGATGGGGAGCGGGTTCCAGCGGTCAATCTCCACGTAGCGGAACAGGCCCTTGAATCCGGGCTCCTGGGCACGGATACGGCCCTTGAACCCCTTGCCCTGCATGGCCAGGCAAAGGTCCGGGCGCGCCAGCTCGGCGAAGCCGATGCGCACCTGGTGGGGGTAGTTGGTGTCGTGGGTCAGGGAGCCGGTGGGACAGGCGAGCACGCACTGCAGGCCGTCGCAGGAGAAGTCGCAGGCCTGGGCCCGGGCATCGATATGGGGCGTGCCATTGCCGAAGCCGTCCATGATATCGGCCAGGAATATGGCTTCCACCGGGCACACTTGCACACACTGTCCGCACTTGATGCAGGAGGCGAGGAATTCGTCCTCGGCCAGCGCGCCGGGCGGACGCAGGCGCGGGTTGTAGCCGCGCACCACGGGAATGAAGCCCACCATCGAGGCGGTGACCATACCCGCGGCGAGCCCCAGCGAGCGCAGGAAACGGCGCCGCGCCTCCTGGGTCTTGCGATCGAGAATCCGCGGTTTCCGCGCGGGTTTCTCTTTGCTCTTGTCGTCGGTCATTGAACGGTTCCGGTGTGGATCAGCGGCCGCTCATCCTTCAGCACCAGCTCCGGGGTGCTGAAGGGCGCCAGCCGCTCGAGGAAATCGATGACCTCCAGTACGGGCGAGCCCTTGAAGAACCGTGCGGACGGGACGTCCATCCAGATCCGGTCCGCATAGGCATAAAACTGGTGGGGTGTATCCCCCACTCCATCGTTGTTCTGGTCGAACCCCTGGTAGTCGTCCCAGTAGTTTCCGTCCCAGATGTTGCGCTTGGCCGATTTCGCGCCCGAGACCGCCACCTGGGTCAGGTTGCCGGTGAAGGTGTTCTCCTTGAAGACGTTGCCGGTCCAGTCGCTCAGGAACTGCACTCCCACGCCGTTGTAGGCCACCAGGTTGTTGGTGATGCGGTTGGTGCTGTCGGGCTGCCACGGCGACAGGTCGAGATAGAGGCCGTTGGCGCAGTAGAGAATCTCGTTGTTCAGGATATCGTTGTCGGAGGTCTCCTTGAAACCGATACCGATGCCCGTCGCCCCCGTCGCGTGGGAGACGTGGTTGTTGCGTATCACCACGCTGTCGCTGTACATGATGAAGATACCGACCGAGTTGTTCCAGAAGCGGTTGTTCTCCACCAGGTTGTACTGGGAATACATGAAGTGCATGGAATAACGGCCGCGGGTGGCCGTGTTGTTGCGCATAACATTGTCACGGGAGTACCAGACCACCATGTTGTCCCGCGAATCGTGGATCTCGTTATCCTCGATGGTATTGCCGAAGCTGTACCACATGCGCACGCCGTCGCCGCGCAGTCCCAGGCTCACATTCTTGGAGCTGATCTCGTTGCGGCGGACCACGTTGTTCTCGGACTGCTGCAGATCGACGCCGAACAGCGTGTCCTCGATGACATTGTCCTTGATGACGTTGTAGTTCCCGCGCACCTGGATGCCCGAGTCGATGTCATTGAAGGAGCGGCCGGAGTTCCTCAGGGTCATGTTGCGCACCTGGGCCCCGTCGGTATCCAGCAGCATCACCGTGCCCTTGCCGCCGTTGTCGATGGTCACCTGGCCCCCGCCATCGATGATTATGGGGGCATCCACCACCACCGGACCGGCATAGACGCCCGGCGGCGGCTTCAGCACACCACCGGGTTCCATGGCATCCACCAGGGGCTGGAAGGGCGGATATTCCGGCGCGGATGGCGTTTCCTCCGCGCCGGTCACTCCCAGCGCTGCTGCCAGAAGCAGCACCAGGAGCAGCAGCCTTCCTCGAAGTACCCGCACGGGCTTATCCCTCAGACCTCGAATCCGCCACGGCGCATCTGCCGGCCCCGCAGCAGGGCGGCGATCAGCAGGATGAAGGAGGAGGCCATCATCAACCCGAAGCCGGTGGAGGGATAGGAGTGGGTGGAGAACTGGGCCACCTTGCCGTCACCGAACACGGTGGGCATGAAGGGCTTCACCGTGAAGGCCCCCATGTCGCTCAGGTTGTGGCCGAACCACCACAGCCAGCCGGAGTAGTCGATGACGAAGAACAGCGGCAACAGCGCCGGCACGACGATGAGCAGCCAGTAGAAGGGCTTCCACTTCCAGGCCCCCACCACCAGCACCGCCATGGCGACCAGCATCGCGACAAAGACCCCCTGGACGATGTTGACAATGAGCTGCACGCGCGCGCCCATGTCCTGGCCGGGGAAGTAGCGTCCCAGCGCCTCGAAATAGCTCTCCTCCACCGCCGTCAGCGCGGTCCAGTCCTCCACGTCCTCCCGATCGAGATCCAGGGTCTCCATGACGTCGGACTGGTAGCCGGGCGAGGTGTACTTGAAGCCCCCCTCGGTGTAGAGGGCCGCGCTCATCCAGCCGGCGATGCCCAGACAGCCGACCAGCAGCACCGCCGTGCGCGACTTCCGCCCGGGCATGGCGAAGGCCAACAGCATCACGCCCAGCAGCACGAAGATGAATGGCGATACCGCCCGCTCAACCGGGGCGCCGGCGGAGATGGGGTACATCCCCACGTAGTGGTTGATGGTGTCCATCTCGTGCTTGCAGTCGAGCGCTTCGCCTTCCGCCACCTCGGTGGACTCGCGTGCCTTGCAGCCGTTGAAGACGCCATCCACGTGGAAGTGGATGCGGATGCCGTCAGGGAAGGTGTGCTCGGGATAGTTGGGGGCCTTCAGGGCCACCCACCAGACGGGAGCAAAGTAGATGACGGCCAGCAGCGCGAGGGAGGCCAGCGTCAGGACCCCGATGATGAGGGTCTGCTTGCTTTGGTTGGCAGCGTTCATATCGCTAGAAATCCTTGCCTTCAAGAGTGCGGCGGGGGCTTGTGTGGAGGGAGCGCCATCCCTGGCGCCGGACCGGACGGCACCCCCCGCTGCCGCCCGGCTCCGGTGCTCCGCCCCGTTACTTGAAGTCGGGGTTCATCCAGTCCGCGGACGGCGCCAGCCTCTCCTTCTCGGGGAGCTGGCGGGAGACCCAGTTGATCACCATCTTCATGTCCTGATCACTGAACTCGGCGATCTGCTTGACCATGTCCGGGTTGGCGTTGCGGCGCTTGCCGTCGCGAATCCACTCGAACTGGCGCACGATGTAGAGATAGTGCTGACCCTGGATCAGCGGATAGAACTCCTCCGGCTTGCCCTCGCCCCGGTCGCCGTGGCAACGAACGCAGTTATCCTTGTAGAGCTGCTCGCCCTTGGCGTACTCCGGGGTGCCCGGCTCCCAGGGACCCACACCCGGATCCGGGTTCATGGGGATGGTCTCGATGTAGGCCACCACGTCGGCCAGGGCCTGGGCGTCGCCGATGGACTCGGGCAGGGCGAAGGGGTACATGGTGGGGTTGTCGCGGTTCTTGGCGCGGATGTCCGACAGCTGCTTGATCAGCACCTGGGCGTGCTGGCCGGCCAGCTGCGGGAAGGTGCCGTCCTTGGTGCCCCAGCCCTCGGGCAGGTGGCAGGCGGAGCAGACCTCGTAGACGTCGCGGCCGTTCTCCTTGTCACCCTGCAGGTGCATGGCGTCATCGATCTCGCCGCTGTGAACACTCCACTGGACCTTTTCCCCTTCCGCGGCCGAAACGGCGCCCGCGAAGGCGATACCCAAAGCTACGGCCAGAACCTTGATCATCGGTTTACGCATGATTACTGCCTCCGAACACTTCACTCTGCTCTGAATCCAGACCACCGGGAAAACCCTGGCAGTCCCCACTGTGGTTATGCAATCCGGCGATGATTCAGCCGTTCAGTATGTTCCAAATGGCTTGAAGTGAATATCGCCCCATTACCGTGTATTTTCCAATCCCCCGCGGATAATGCCTTGACGGTTATCAATACGGACGATTTTTTTATACCCGGGAAGACTTACAGATACCTCACAAAATATATACCTATTTACAAAATCAGGGCTGCAGACCGGCCAGCCACTCGGAAATGATCTTCATCTCCTCCTCGTTCACCAGGTGCATCACCCCCTTCATGGCGGCGGTCTGGCCGTTGTTGCGGGCCCCGCTCTTGATGTCGTTCATCTGGTTGTAGATGTACTCGGCATTCTGCCCGGCAATCTTCGGGTAGGTGGGCAGGATCGGCTTCTTGCCCTCGGCGCCGTGACAGGCGATACAGGTCTTCTGGGCGTAGAGTGCCGCGCCGTCCTGGGCCTGCACGCTGGTGGTCAGGGCCAGGCCCGCCACGGCGGCGCCCAGCAGCATCATCGTCGACTTGCGCATTACGTTCACCTCGGTCTTCACTGTTACCGTTTTGTATAAAAAGGGGGGGCATCACTGCCCCCCCGTGAACAACACCTATCCACACTACATGTTGTTGTTATTCAAGCAGCGGCTGTGACAACCGTTACTTGACCTTCTTGGCACCGAGCTCGGTGACCAGCTGCTTGGCACGCAGACCGAGGTCGGCGGCCTTCACCTGGTACTGCCACCACTGGTTGGCCCAGAGCATGGCGTTGTTCCAGTCCTTCTTCTCCGCGGCGGCCTCGGACTTGGCCTTGGCGTCGGCGGCGAAGTTGAGCTGGTCGGTGGCGTCCTCAACCAGGTTCTTGATGGTGTCGAAGTCCTGGTAGTTGTGGCTGGTGATGAAGCCCACCACCTCGTCGATGACCGCCTGGGTGGCCACGTTCTCCTTCACCTGCTTCGCGTAGTCAGCCTCGGTGTAAGCGGTACCCACGGCCTCCTTCACCGCCTTGGCCTGGTAGCCCTTCGGCTTGACCAGCAGGTAGCCCTGCATCTCCAGGTGCAGCGCCGAGCAGAACTCGGTGCAGTAGTAGGGGAACACGCCCTCCTCGGTGGCCACCAGGCGCGCCGTGGCGGTCTTGCCGGGCTCCACGGAGAGCTGGACGTTGTGGCCGTACATGGCGAAGCCGTGCACCTCGTCCTCAGCACGCTCGAGGTTGGTCAGGTGAATCAGCACCTCGTCGCCCACTTCGGCCTCGATGGTCTCGGGGGTGATGTGGGAGCGGATGAGGGAGCCGAACACCTCCACCTTGCAGTTGCCCGCGTCGTCACAGGTCCGCTCGGTCTTCTCGCGGCCGGCACGGACGGCGTAGGGCGACTTGCTGTCGGTACGGCTGTCCCAGCCGGACTTGTAGCGGACCGCCGGCTTCAGCAGGCTGGCCTCGATGGCGGCCACGTAGTGAGGCTCGCCCAGGGGCAGCGGCATGTCGTAGAGCAGTTCCATCTTGTCACCGCTGATGTCGATGAGCTGATGGTTCTGCGGATGCAGCGGACCCACCGGGTTGAAGCGGTCGATGGCCAGCTTGTTCAGCGATACCAGGTACTTGCCGCGGGGCTTGACGGTGTCGCCGTGCATGGTCATCAGGTGACCGACGTTGTAGTGGATGGAGATCTTGTCCAGCACCTTGCCTTCGCAGAAGTTCCACTTGACGATCTGGGAATCCACGTACAGCGAGGTGTAGGCGATGCACTCCTTGGAGTCGAACTGGGTGTGCAGCGGACCGAGACCCACCTCGACCTGGACATGGAGCGCATCCTGGATGGGGATGATCGGAATCCCGTAGGGATCCTTGCCCTCGAACTTCTTGTCCTTGATCGCCTTCTGGATCTTGGCGAAGTCATACACGGACATGTGGGTGTCGAGCTTGCCGTTGACGATGATCTTGGTGCCGTCCGGCGTCACGTCCACACCATGGGGGCTCTTCGGCTCGGGAATCAGGAACAGGATTCCCTCGGCGATGGACACGTCGATCGGGAGAACCTGCATCCCGTTGATCTCGGTCCCCTTGCCTGCCTTCACCAGTTCCTCGGCCTTCTTCCAGTTCACCACGTGGAGGAAGTCGGTATCCTTCGCGGAGCAGCCGGCCTCGTAGGGGGGACGGCCCTTCTCGATGCCGCCGACATAACGCTCGGTGCAGAAGGAGTTGGTGAACGACCAGCCGTAGCTCGGACCCTTGCCGGCGTCGGAGAGGTCCTGGCTGTAGGGCGGCAATTCGAGGGTGAAGGAGTTCTCGGGCTCGAGACGACCCTTCTCGTTGTTGAACTTCCAGTAGGTGACGCCGCCGCGGTACTCGTTGTTGAAGGTCTCCTGGTCCAGCGGGGCGTACTTCTTGTGGAAGGGCGCCGCGTACTGGGTGGCCTCGATCACGTACTCGGTGTTGGGCGTGGCGAAGGCGCCGCCATGCTCGGACTTGAACAGCGGATTGACCACGATCTGCTTGGTTTCGAAGTCGTGCAGGTCGATCACCGCCACGCGCGGGTTGGCCTTGTCGTTGATGAAGACGTAGCGCCCGTCGTAATCGCCGTTGGTCTCGGAGAAGGCGGGATGGTGGGTGTCGCCGTAGTTGATCTCCTTGCCGAGAATGTTGCCCTGGCGCAGCACGGCCTTCGACTCCTCGTCGAAGCCGTAACCCTGCCACGGCTCCGGCGTGAAGACGCCGATGTACTTCAGGATGCGCATGGACGGAATGCCGTAGACGATCATCTGGCCGCTCTGCCCCCCGGAGCTGAGCGCGATAAATTCGTCACGGCCACCGGAAGGCGTGTAGGTCTTCGCCGCAGCAAGGATGTCCTTCTGGGTCAGACCGCGCGCCTTCATGATGTCCTGCAGGGTGTCCTGGGACCAGGCTGTGCCGGTTGCGGCCATGCCCAGCCCGAGCCCCACCAGCAGGGACAGCGTGCGTTTTGTGACAGGTTTCATGTTTCCCCCTTTTTATCCCCGTTCAAACGGATACACCGAGCCTCGTCCGGATCGGTCGAGACGCATTGCAACCTACTGCGGGTCGTTCAACCTTGATGTAGGTCAAAGAATCTTCCTGATAGATACTCAGCTTTATCCATTATTGAGAAATGTCAAACATGTACACGCCGTATAACATTTTTATACCTGACGCATCTGGATTAACCATTCACGACAGATAGCATTTCCATGGATTCGAATGTTCTTAAAAGAGGCGACAGGACCCGAAACAGGAATCCGGTTCAGACACAAATATTTGTAAACATTTGTAACAACCCCTGTTCCAGCGTTCTCTTCGGCACTTTATCGGATCGGGCGCTGCGCTGGATTCAGCTTGCTTACTCACACAAACCGGTCAACCCGGGTCAATGCACGCGAACGCCCGCACCGGAGGTTTGATTTACATCAAGACATGCGGAGCGGCCGCTGTGGTCCAATAGCGCGCCGTCAATCACCACATTACCTGCTGCCATGACCCTGCTCCAGCCCGGAATCCCCACCCGGCGGGGACTCGTGCCCCTGCTGCTGACCTGCCTGCTGCTCGCAGCCGCCGCGCCGTCCCGTGCCGAAGAGCCGGACCTGGAGAACGGCGCCGACATCAACGAAACCTGCGCCGGTTGCCACGGCGCCAACGCCGAAGGGGGCAAGGAGGGCGAGTATCCGCGGCTCGCCGGCCTGCCTGCCGAGTACATCGTACGCCAGATCGTCCTCTATCGTGAGCGGCAGCGTCCCAACCTGGCCATGGTGGAGCATGTGGAGATGCGCCAACTGCCCGATTCGGATGTGCGCGACATCGCCGCCTACATGGAGTCCATCGAGCTGCCGACACGCATGCCCGACCTGCCGGAGGACGCGACATCGCTGGAGAAACTGCAGGTGGCGGGAAAGGTCTTCAATGTCCCCCGCACGGAGGGCGACCCCGATGCGGGACAGAAGACCTACAAGCGCGAGTGCGCCTCCTGCCACGGTCCGGAGGGACAGGGCGACCGGGAGGATGCGGTACCCATGCTGGCGGGCCAGTACACCCAGTACCTGTGGCGATCGGTGGAGCGATATCACAACGGCACGCGCATCCATGACCCCGAGGATCCCGAGTACAAACTGCTGGCCGAGTTTTCCGAGACCGAGATTCGCGATATCTTCGCCTATCTGTCCACCGTGGATGATTAATAGGAATGAAGGATGTCCCCTCGTACCTCGCAGCTGCTTCTCTGGGGTCTCATCGGCCTGCTGCTGGCCGCCATTGCCGGCTACGCCATCTACAAGGTTCAGCCCTTGCTCAACCCGGCGGTGCTGGCCCGGGCACCGGTGGACGTCTCATGCAACCTGCGCGAGCAACCCTGCAGTGTCGAGTTCGATGACGGCACCCGGGTCTGGCTCAGTCTCGAGCCCCGCTACCTGCCGCCGCTGAAGCCGCTGACGGTGGAGATCCGGGTAGAGGGCCGTGAAACCTCGGGCGCGGAGCTTGACCTCGTGGGGCTGAACATGAAAATGGGCTACAATCGCCCTGCCATTCCCCAGGCGGGCCCCAACCACTACCGGGGCACCCTCACCATTCCCGTCTGCGTGCGAGAGCGGATGGACTGGGAGGCGAACATCCTGCTGCGTACTCCCGAGGGGTTGCTGGCCGCCCCCTTCCGCTTCTCCACCCTCAGTTCCCACGCCTACAAGGAACCGGAGTGAACCGTCGCTGGAAGATACTCATCGCAGCGCCGCACCGGATGATGTTCTTCGGCGGCGCGATGCAGCTGGTGGCGGTGATGTTGTACTGGAGCGTCGAGCTCGCCGGCCGCTACAGCGGCGTCTGGACGCCGCCGGCGACCGTCATCCCCGCCCTCTGGGCCCACATGGCGCTGATGCTCTACGGGCTGTTCAGCTTCTTCTTCTTCGGCTTCCTGATGACTACCTACCCGCGCTGGATGCGCGGAAAGGAAATCCCCCGCCCGGCCTATGTCCGCACCTTCCTGCTGCTGGCCGCCGGCACCCTGCTCTTCTACCCCGGCCTGTTCACCGCCGTCCCGGTACTGCTCGCTGGCGTGGTGCTGTGGCTGGCCGGAATGGCCTCGGGCATGGCGGCCCTGTGGCGGGTCTACCGCACCGCGCCCACCGACGACCGGTTCTATGAAACCTGGCTCAACGGCGCCTTCTGCGCCGGCTGGCTGGGGCTCGCGGCCTTCGCGGCCTGGCTTTTGGACCCGCGGCCGTTCTGGCTGCAGCTGAGTCTGAACCTGGGTCTGTGGCTGTTCCTGGCACCGGTGCTGGCCACCGTCGCCCACCGCATGATCCCCTTTTTCACCGGCGTGGTGGTGCCCGACTACCGCGAGGTGCGGCCGCGCTGGAGCCTGTGGCTGCTGAACGGCGGCCTGGTCCTGCATGGCCTGCTGGCGTTCCTGGACCTGCGGTCATGGCTGTTCGCCGTGGACCTGCCGCTCGCGGCCCTGGCCTTCTGGCACAGCCGCGCCTGGCGCTTCCGCGCCGGCCTCGGCGTGCGCCTGCTGGCGGTGCTGCACATCGCCTATCTCTGGTTCGGCATCGCCCTGCTGCTCTACGGCCTGCAGAGCCTGGCGCTGGCCGTCACCGGCACCCTGTGGCTGGACAAGGCGCCGCTCCACGCCTTTGGCATCGGCTTCGTCACCTCCATGCTCATCGGCATGGCCTCCCGGGTGAGCCTGGGCCACTCCGGCCGCCCGCTGGAGGCGGACACCTTCACCTGGATCTGCTTCCTCGGCGTCTCCCTCACCGCACTGCTGCGCATCGCCGGCGAGTGGCCGCCCCTGTGGCCCGCCCTCGGCATCCATCCCAACCTGCTCGCCGCGCTGGCCTGGCTCGGCTTCGTGGGTGCCTGGGTGACCCGTTTCCTGCCCATCTACCTGCGTCCCCGCATCGACGGACGTCCGGGGTGACCTGCGGGCGAGCCCCGACTTGACCGCCGGATTGATTGACTACAATTAATGCGGTTTTATATCAATCCTCGGCCGGCACGGCCCGGCACTGATGCAGCCATTCCCTATCCGTCAGGGACGCGCCCCATGGCCAGAACGCGAGACCCGATCGCAGCAGACGGCACGTCGGCCCGGCCAACACCCCGGCAGCGGCTTCCGGTGCTTCTACTGGCGCTCCTTGGCACCCTGTTGACCCTCGGTGCCTACCACCAGGCCCATCGGCAGATGGCGCACCTGGAGTCCGCCGAACTGGAACGGCGTGCGGCGGAGTATGCCGAATCGATCCGGCACACCCTCGCCATGAACCTGGAGATTCTCGAGGGGGTGGGGGCGCTGTTCGACGCCTCCCGCGAGGTGAGCCGCGTCGAGTTCAACGCCTATGCCCGCTACGCCCTCGCCCATCACGGCGAATTGCTTGCGCTGGCATGGGCCCCGCGGGTACCGGCAGCCTACCGGGACCACTATGAGTCCACCGCCCGCACCGAGGGCCTGGAGGGGTTCCGGATCACCGAACGCACCCCCGGGGGTCTGATCCGCCCGGCCGGTGAGCGTTCCGAGTACCTTCCCGTCATCTATCGGTTCCCCGAGAGCGGCGATGCGCCTGACTACGGCCTCGACCTCGGGACGGATCCCGCCTTCCTGTCCACCATCGAACAGGCACTGGAACGGGGTAGTGCCGTGGCCTCGGTGCCCCGGCGCCCGGACGGCTCGGTCCGGGACCGAATACTGTTCATCGCCCTCCCCGTGTACCGTCAGAGCTGGACCGCCGGAGAACCGGATCCGGCCCCGTCCGAAACAGGAGCACCCTTTGGCCTGGCCGTCTGCAACAGCCGGATTGAAGAACTGGTCGCGGGGGCGCTGCGCCTCTTTCCGGCGGACGAGCTGTACCTCCAACTCCGCGATCCCGGACAGGGGAATGCCGCGCCGGTTACGCTCTACAGCAACAGCCCGGACTACGTCCCCGGTGAGGATGCCCTGCGCTTCGATATCGGGCTTCCCGGCGCCTCCTGGGAACTGTTCGTCGCCCCGGGGCTCGCGTTCGGAGCGGGCCACTACCATCAATGGCCCCTGCTTCTGCTGGTCTTCGGCCTGGTGTTCACCTTATCCTTCACCCTCTACCTTGACGCCATCCGGCGCCGCTCCGTCGCCCTCGGCGCCACGAATCGGGCGTTGGCCGAATCCCGGGACCACATCGAGCAGGCGCACCGGGAATGGGTCGAGGCGTTCGACGCGGTCCCGGACCCCATTTTTCTGCACGATGCCGAAGGCCGGCTGCAGCGGGTCAACCGCGCCTACGCCGAGGCGTCAGGCCTTGAGTTCAAGGAACTGCTGGGGCGCCCCTACTGGGAGGTGTTCCCCCGGGACGAGGGGCCGCTCACCGGGTGCACCCTCGATGACGAGCCCGCGGAGGAACCGTACGAAATCACCGTGGAGGGCCGGCACTACGCCGCCCGCGGCTACGCGCTCCGCAATGGCGGGGGCATGCTTCGCTCCGGCATCCATATCCTCCAGGACATCACCGAAAGATGCAGCGCCGAGCAGGAGATGGTGGAGGCCCATCGCCGGGCCCAGCGCTACCTGGACGTGGTCAACGTCATGATCCTCGCCCTGGATCGCGACGGGCACATCACCCTCATCAACCGCCGCGGCTGCGAGATCCTCGGCTACCCGGAGGAGGCGCTGATCGGCCGCGACTGGGTGGAAACCTGTATCCCGGCACCGCAGCGGGAGGAGATCCACGCCCTGTTCACGCAGCACATGGAGGATGCGCCCCGGGAGCACGCAGAGGGCACGGTCCTGACCCGGGATGGCCGGGAGCGGATCATCAGCTGGCACAACACAGTGCTGCGGGATGGGGCGGGACACCCCATCGGCACCCTCTCCTCGGGCCAGGACGTCACCGAACAGCGCCAGGCGGAGGAATCCCTGCGCGTCAGCGAGGAGCGGCTCTCGCTGATGCTCGAGGGCACCGAGGACGGACTGTGGGACTGGGACCTGGTGAATGACGGCGTCTACTTCTCACCCCGCTGGAAGGCGATTCTCGGCTACGGAGATGAGGAGCTCGAGAACAGGTTGGAGACGTGGCGAACCCGGATTCACCCGGAGGATCGCCCGGGCGTGCTGGCAGAGGTGGAGCGTGTGCTCCAGGGAGAAGGCGATCGCATCGACCTGGAGTTCCGCATGCGCCACCGGAACGGGCGCGATGCCTGGATCCAGAGCCGCGGACGTGTCTTCCGTGACGGTTCCGGGCGGCCGGTGCGCATGGTGGGCGCCCATGCGGACATCACTGCGCGCAAGGAGTTCGAAACCCGGGAGCACGACCTCCTGGAGGCCCTGCGCGAACGGGTGAAGGAGATCGACTGCCTCTACCAGGTCACGCGACTGGCGGCCGATACGGAAATGCCCCTGGAGAAGGTACTGCAGCGCATCGCCGATCTCCTCCCCGGCGGCTGGCAGTTTCCCCACCACGCCGCGGCCCGGGTCAGCCTCGGGGAGAGCGAATTCACCAGCCGGAACTACCGCCCCACCGAATGGACCCTGCGGGCGCCCATCCCGCTGCCCGATCCCCCCGGCGGTGAGGTGGAGCTGTGCTACCTGGAGCCGCTGCCGGAGGCGGATCGGGGCCCCTTCCTGGACGAGGAGCGCTCGCTCATCGAGGCGGTGGGCGTCCAGCTGGGCCAGCTCATCGCCCAGCGCCGCCGCGCCGAGACGCTGGAGCGGCTGAACCGCACCCTGCGCACCCTGAGCCAGGGCAACACGGTCCTGGTCCGCGCCGAAAGCGAGGCGGAGCTCAACCGCTCACTGTGCGACGTCATGGTCGACCAGGGCGGCTACCCCCTGGCCTGGATCGCCTATCACGGGGACAGGCCTGAACCCGGGGAATCCCGCATCGTGCACGCGGCCGGCGCCCCCGCCGGCAACGAATCTCATCTCGAGGCCGCCGTGCGGATCAACGCCGGAGATCCCGCCGGCGATGGGAACGCCCCGGGACATGGGGAGAACTGCGTGGTGCTGCCGCTCGTGGACGCGAGCCGGGTGTTCGGCGTGCTCGGGGTGTGTGCCGCCTCCGGGCAGGAGTTCACCACCGGAGAGGTGGCGCTGCTGGACGAGCTGGCCAACGACCTCGCCTTCGGCATCCGCAGCCATCGCACTTCCGAGGAGCGCGACCATGCCCGAGAGGCGCTGGGGAATGTGCTGTTCCAGACCATCGAGGCCATCGCCCACACCGTCGAGATCCGCGATCCCTACACCGCCGGCCACCAGCGCCGGGTGGCGCTGCTGGCCGAGGCCATCGCCCTGGAGATGGGCTGGAGCGCGGATCGCATGGAGGGGCTGCGCCTCGGCGCCATCATCCACGACATCGGCAAGATCTACGTGCCGGCGGAGATACTCAACCGTCCAGGGCGGCTGACGCCCCAGGAGTTCGGCATCATCCAGCAGCATCCCCAGGTGGGTTTCGACATCGTCCGCGGCATCTCCTTCCCCTGGCCCGTGGCGGAGATGATCCTGCAGCACCACGAGCGCATGGACGGCAGCGGCTACCCCAACGGCCTGGCCGGGGACGCCATCGTGGAGGAGGCGCGCATCCTGGCGGTGGCCGACGTGGTGGAAGCCATCAGCGCCCACCGTCCCTATCGGCCCGCGCTGGGTCTGGAGAAGGCGCTGGCTGAGATCCGCAGCGGTCGCGGCGGACGCTACGACGCCGACATCGTGGACACCTGCGTGCGGCTGTTCGAGGAGGCCAGGTTCCAGTGGCCCGACGAGACGGGGCCCGGGAATTACTGATGGCAGCCCGTCCGACAGCTAGGAACCTGTCGCGCCGGCACGGGGCCCCCGTTCCACGCCCGCCTCGGTGATCCAGGCGCTCACCAGGCGGGCCGGCGTCACCTCGAAGTAGGGATTCATCACCCGCACGCCGGGCAGCTCCGGCGCACCCAGCTCGGCCGGATCCATCTCCTCCAGCTCGGGCCCCTCCGATGAGGGCGGCAGGCGCTTGAAGCTCTCGCAGCAGACGTAAAAGGGGATGCCTGTATCCCGGGCCGCCAGTGCCAGCGGGTAGGTGCCGATCTTGTTAACCACCGCGCCGTCGGCCATCAGGGCGTCGGCGCCCACCAGAACCGCATCGGCACCGGCCGCGTAGCGGCCCAGCGCCGCGTCGGTGACCAGCGTGGTGGGAATGTGCCACGCCGAAAGAGCGGCGGCCAGGCGGTGACCCTCGTTCAGGGGGCGCGATTCGGCCACGATGGCCCGCACCCCCGCCTCCCGCAGCTTCTCGAACACCGCGGCCACGGTGGAGCTGAGGCTCAGGGTGGCGAGGGTGCATCCCGCCCCGAGACGGGCTGCTGCATGCCCTGCTGCCCTGTCCACCGCCAGTCTCGACTCCGCCACCACAGACTCCGCGGCCCCCGCCGCGGCGGCGCGAAGCTCCACGAGGGGAAGCACCGCCAGTCCCTCCAGGTCGTCCTTCCAGCGGCCGAGCAGATTGAGCAGCGGCGCCATGCTCGGCCGGGTGGCGGAGAGCAGGTCCGCCTCCCTGCGGAGGATATCGACGAGCGTCTCCGGTTCCACCACCGGGACCTGCCGGCTCCGCTCGGCCATGAACTCCAGGCACTGCCGGGCCAGTTCGCTGGCACCCTGCAGGCGATCCGCCGCCAGCCGGGCGCGGAACTCGGCGAAGGCGTCAGCCACCCACCGCCTCCCGCTCGAGGCAGGCGGCCAGGGCCTCGGCCAGCGCCGGTACGGTGGGATATTCACCGATCTCCCGCGGCAGAACCCAGCACAGCTCCAGGTTCTCCCAGTCCAGCCGCACCGCGCCGGGATCGTCCACCTCGAACAGGAAGGGGTGTACCACCCAGCAGCGGCCCAGCGCCGCATCCTCCACCTTCAGCGGCGGCGCGGCGCTCACCAGGCGCGGAACGGCGGCCGGAATCCCCGTCTCCTCCTCCACCTCGCGCAGGGCCTGGTCGAGGGGCGCGGCATCCTCCAGGTAGCCGCTGATACCCGACCAGCGCCCCTGGTAGGTGCCGACCCGCCCGCTGCGCCGGACCAGCAGCACCCGCCCGTCGTGGCGCAGGAAGGCGGTGACCACTTCCCGCCGCTCGAGGTGCCCGGAGCCCACCCCGACTATCCGACCACGTGGTGCTTGCCGGCCACGCGCACGGTACTGGCCTGGGGCCCCTGCTCCCCCTGCTCCTCGTGGAAGAACACCTCGGTGCCCACCTCGAGCTCCTCGAAGCTGCCGTCCAGCACACTGTTGCGGTGGAAGTAGATCACCCGCCCGTCGGGCGTCTCGATCTTGCCGTAGTCCTCCTCGGGAAGAAGTCCCAGGACCCGCCCGTAGGCCGGCTCGTCATGTGACTTGACGAAGCCGCGCGTCTTGCGAACCCGGTCCTCCAACTGCCGCTGCAGGGCGGCGAAGGCGTCGCGCAGTGCGACGTAGACATCCTCGTGGGAGCGGTCGTCGTGGTGACGTCCGCCGCTGACCACCAGCTCCCCCTCGGGGACGGTGGCGTCGATGCGCACGTGGAAACGCTTGCCTTTGTGGTGACGGCCGTGAGGCGATTCCACCACCACGCGGCAGCTCATGATGTCGCCGAAGAAACGATCAAGTTTTTCCGCCTTCTCCTGGATGCGTGTCTCCACGGCGGGCGAAGGTTCCATATCACGGAAGGTGATCTGCAAGGGCAGTTTCATAGGGTTCTCCCCCCTGCGTAGCAGGTTATCCGCCCCGGTGACGGGGACAAGGAGCCTGTCGGACTTGAGGCTGATCTACTGCGCCGGCGGGACAGTGGTCCATATGAGGCCGATTTTTCGTTACATAGACCCACTATGCGCCTCAAAATCGGCCCCATCTGTCCTCGCTCTCCCACTCGGCTCGCTACGATCGCTCAAGTTCGACAGGCTCCTAGAGGGTCGGCCGCCCGGGCTGGGCGTGGGTGCGCTCATACTCGGCCTGGCAGTCCACGCAGCGCTCGGCCGTGGGATAGGCCTGCAGACGCTCATGGCCGATATCCGCCTGGCACTCCCGGCAGATGCCGTAGAGGTCCTGGGCCATGCGCCCCAGGGCGGTCTCCAGTGCCCGGATTTCTTGCACATGGCGATCGATGTCGGCCAGCGTGACATCCACCAGCAGGTCGGCCAGGGACTGGTCCTCCAGGTCGTGCACCTGCCCGGCCAGTTCCCCGTAGTGCTCCTCGTCCGCGCGCAGGAGAATCTCGCGCACCTCGGCACGCTTCTCCTCCAGGCGCGACTGTATCTGCTGCTTGAGGCTCTTGAGCTGGGGGGCGGTGAGTCGTTCTGCCATGACCTGCTCCTGCTGCCGGGTGGATGGCCGGGCGACCGGCCCGGTTCTCTGACGGGCGGCTCATTGCACCCGCCCTCACTTCTATTATGGTCCGGGTTTTGTCTCCCTGCAGTGCCGGTCCCCGACAGCCGCCGCCCGCGCCCTGGGGCGCCCTCACAGCCCGTCGAGATAGCCGGGGCCGAGCTGCCGCATCTGGGCCAGGATCCAGGCCCGGCGTTCACGCTCCGCGGCACCGGGAGCGCTTACCGAACGCCGCAGGGGGTTGGGAAGCACCGCCGCCAGCAGCGCTGCCTGCGACTCGTCGAGCCGGGACGGCTCCACGCCCAGGTAGCGCCGGCTGGCAGCCCCCACGCCGAAAGTGAGGGGGCCGAGCTCCGCCACGTTCACGTACATCTCCAGGATGCGGCGCTTGCCCCAGGCCAGCTCGATCAGGACCGTGTAGTAGGCCTCCAGGGCCTTGCGCAGCCAGCTCCGGCCCGACCACAGGAAGACGTTCTTCGCCACCTGCTGGGACAGGGTGCTGGCGCCGCGCAGCCGCCCGCCGCGGGCGGCGTCCTCCACCGCGTCGGCAATGGAATCCAGGTCGAAGCCGAAATGCTCGGGGAATTTCTGATCCTCGGCGGCCACCACCGCGAGCAGGAAGCCGGGCGACACCTCTTCGAGGTCAACCCACTGGTAGTGGAGCCGCGCGCCGGCCGGCGCCCCGATCCAGCGCTGGATCATCAGCAGGGTCAACGGCGGGTCCGCGAAGCGCCACAGCGCCACCGGCAGCAGGCTCAGGAGCAGCAGGGCCAGCAGCAGGCGCAGGATCAGTCGGCGCAGCCGGTTTGCTTTGCTTTTACGGCGCATGGGAGTAGCCGGAACGGGTGCCCTCGGAGCGGCATTGTCCCTTGCCGACGGCCGGCCCGGCAACCGGCCCGGCCGGAAAACGGGATCCGGCGCGCACCACTGCGTCCCACCCCCGGCAGCCGTCAGCGCCCGTAGCGGGCCAGGGTCAGACCGTCGAGGGCGATCTCCGACGCCCGACCGGAAACGAGATCCGCGAGCAGCTTCCCGGAGCCGCAGGACATGGTCCAGCCGAGAGTGCCGTGGCCGGTGTTGAGATAGAGATTTCGGCGGGAAGTGGGACCGATCACGGGGGTCCCGTCGGGGGTCATCGGGCGCAGTCCGGCCCAGAATTCCGGCGCGCCCAGATCACCGCCGTCGGGGTAGAGATCGTCCACCACGTGCGCCAGCATCTCCCGGCGCGCCGGGCGCAGACGCAGGTCGAAGCCGGCCAGCTCGGCCGTGCCGGCCGCGCGGATGCGATCGCCCAGGCGGGTGATGGCCACCTTGTGGGTCTCGTCCATCACCGTGGAGCGGGGCGCCCCGTCCGGGTCCGTGACGGGTATGGTGATGGAGTAGCCCTTCACCGGGTAGATCGGCAGCCGTAGGCCCAGGGGCCGCAGCAGCGCGGAAGTGTAGCTGCCCAGGGCGGCAACGAAGACGTCCCCGCGGATCACACCACCGGCGGTGCGCACGCCGGTCACCCGCGCGCCGTCGTGATCGAGCCCCAGGATGTCGACGCCGTAGCGGAACTCCACCCCGGCCGCGGCCGCCCGCCGCGCCAGTTCGGTGGTGAACCGGTAGCAGTCGCCGGTAGCGTCTCCCGGCAGGCGCAGACCGCCCGCGATCTTCTCCCGCACCCGGGCCAGGGCCGATTCGGCCACGGCGCAGCCGTCCGCGTCCAGCAGCTCGTAGGCCACACCGCAGGACTCCAGCACGGCGATATCCCGCGCCGCGGCGTCCACCTGCTCCCGGGTCCGGAACAGCTGCAGTGTGCCCAGCGCCCGCTCATCGTAGTGGATGCCGGTCTCGGCCCGGATCTCGTCGAAGGCCCGACGGGAGTAGAGCGCGAGGCGCAGCATCCGCTCCTTGTTCACCGCGTAGCGGGCGGCGGTGCAGTTGCGCAGCATGCGCGCCACCCAGACCCACAGCGCCGGGTCCAGGCTGGGGCGGACGACCAGCGGCGAGTGCCTCTGCAGCAGCCACTTGATCGCCTTGAAGGGAATCCCCGGCGCCGCCCAGGGCGCCGAGTAGCCGGGCGAGATCTGGCCGGCATTGGCGTGGCTCGTCTCCAGCGCCGCACCCGGCTGCCGCTCCACCACCGCCACCTCGTGCCCGCTCCGGGCCAGGTACCAGGCCGTGGTCACGCCGATGACGCCGCTTCCCAGAACCACCACCCTCATGGCACCGCCCTCTCCCGGCCCGCGCCGGCTGCAATGGGAAAAGCCTAGTCCCAATCGTCCGGCAGGTGTATGCAAATCCAGGAGGCGCGCCGATGAACAGTGAGCTCTTTATCCACCTGGATACAGAATTCCGTCGCGATGATCGTCAGCAACACCACCGTTCGCAGGATCCCGATCCTGCCCCAGGCCGATGGCCACCCGACCAACGCCGACTACGGACACGCCCGCAAGCGCTACCCGGCCCTCCCTCCCTGCGTGGCCCCATCCGCTCCAACTCCGCCCCGCGCACGGTGCTCAAGGGCACTGCCCTGTCACGGAAAGGTTGAACTATACCGATCGGTCTATTAAATTAGTGCGTATGAAACCGGAATCGGACACCCGTCGGCGCATCATCGACAGCGCGGCCGACCTGTTCCACGCCCGCAGCTACGGCGAGGTGGGCGTAGCGGCCATCTGCGCGCATGCGGGGGTGACCAAGGGAAGTTTCTTCCACTTCTTCCCCAGCAAGCGGGACCTGGCTCTGGCCGTCATGGATCGCTACCGGGAGCAGTTCTCCGAGGAGATCTTCGCCCGTGCCCTCGACCCGCGCCTCCCGCCCCTGGAGCGCCTTGATCGATTCGTGGAGGTTCTCCATGCGTTCCAGAAGGCCCGGGCCGCGACAGCCGGTCACATGCCCGGTTGCCCGTTCGGCAACCTGGCCATGGAGCAGGGTACCCAGGACGAGGTACTGCGCCGCAAGGTGGATGGCATCCTGCGCGCCCTCGCCGGGCACTTCGAGACCCTGGTGGCCGAGGCGGTGGAGCGGGGGGAACTGGACGCGCGCGTGGATCCGGCCGCCACCGCCGAGGCGATGATGGGCTACCTGGAAGGGATTCAACTGCTGGCCAAGGCCCGCAACGACCCGGAGATGATCCGCCGGCTGGGGCCGGTGGTGAGGACCATCCGGGTACTCAAGCCGGGGTAATTTTTTTACCCCAGAACTGGACCGACCGGTCTATTTAATCAAAAGGAGAAAACCCATGGATGCAACCCGACAGACCCTCGATGCCCGCGGACTCAACTGTCCCCTGCCCATCCTGCGGACCCGCAAGTCGCTCGGCGCCATGGCCGCCGGCGAGACCCTGCAGGTGCTCGCCACCGATCCCGGATCGGTCAAGGACATGGAGTCCTTCTGTGCCCAGACCGGCAACGAACTGGTCTCCTCCGGCCAGGAGGACGGCCAGTTCGTCTTCCTGATCCGCAAAGCCTGAGTGCGACCCCGGGGCGGACGGCCCGCGTCCGCCCCGACCTCCACCCGAAGGAGAGCCGTCATGAGTGCGAATCCCCACATTCCCGTTTCCGATCCCGCGGCGCTGGATGACTGGTTCGACCGCCGCTTCGAGGAGAAGATGGCCGCGCGCGAGGCGGACCATGTGCCGTCGATGACCCTGATCGCCACCAAGGGCACCCTGGACATGGCCTACCCGCCCTTCATCCTCGCCTCCACCGCCGCCGCCCTCGGCTGGGATGTATCCGTCTTCTTCACCTTCTACGGCCTGGCCCTGCTGAAGAAGGAGCTGGACCTGAAGGTCACTCCGCTTGGCAATCCCGCCATGCCCTTGAAGCTCCCGAGCGGGCCGGCGTGGCTGCGCGACCACGAGCTCAACATTCCCACCGCCCTGATGGCGGCAGTTCCCGGCTTCGAGGGACTGGCCACCACGCTGATGAAGAAGACCCTCGGCAACAAGGGGGTGGCGGCCATCGAGGAGCTCCGCGAGCTCTGCGTGGAGGCCGATGTGAAGCTGGTGGCCTGCCAGATGACCGTGGATCTGTTCGGCTGGGAAAAGGAGGATTTCATTCCCGGGGTGAGCGACTGGGTGGGCGCCGCCAGCTTCCTGCCCACCGCCCTGAAGGCCGACGTCAACCTCTTCGTCTGAACCGGCGCGGGCACCCCCGCACCGTGCGCCGCAGGCCGGCCTCCTCCCGTTGCGGGAGGAGGCCGGTGGCCGCACCCGCTCAGGCCGCCGCGGAGAGTTCGTCTCCGCCGAGCAACTCGTGGCTATGGCGGTCCTCGTCGAACCGGCGTCCGAGATGCCGCACCAGCGCCTCGGCGTTCTGGCGGGCATTGCCGAGGCAGGTGGTGGCGCCCGGGGAGGGGGTGATGCTGAACAGCACCCCGCTGCCTGGATTGATTACCGCCTCGCCGAGCATCAGCCGGCGCCGGGTGCGGTCGATGACCTGCGGGCGCAGGCCGCCGATGCCGTGGGCGTACTCCAGTTCGTCCTCGCGCAGGGAGGGAATGATTTTGCGGGCATCCTCGGCGAACAGCCGCCGGCGCAGCCCCGGCACCTCGAACAGCATGTTGCGAATGATGTAGTTGCGGATGTCGCGATCCCGGAACAGCTCCCACAGGGCCGCGGCGACGGCCCGGTCCGGCTTCAGCACGCGCAGGAAGTCGAGATAGGTGCCCCTGCGGTAGCGCTCCAGCTTCGGCAGCACCAGGGCGGTGGGACCGAGCCGCGTCCGACCGGGCACCGCCAGGTCGGGGTCGGCGTGGAGGGCGGCGAAAGGCAGCTTCGGATTCTGCACCGTGTAGACCTTGCCGCGCATCTCGCGGGGGATGTAGTAGAAGCTGCCGGCCACCGACAGCAGCCCGTACTCGAGCCCGTGGCCCATCTGGTGGGCCAGCAGCAGGCTGTGTGCGCCGGCGCAGACCGCGACGCTGCGGGCATGGAAGGTACCGTTGTCGGTGCGCACCGCATAGCCGTCATCGGCGGCGATGATTTCAAGCACCCGGTTGTTCAGGAACAGGTCAGTGCGGATCTCCGGCCGGCGCCGCGCCTGCTCCACGAAGGAGGCCGACAGGCCGCCGTAGTCGATGGCGCACACCTCGTTCAGGGTGCCGCTGGCGAGAATCGGCTCCCGGCGCGGGCGCCCGTCCGCCAGGGCCACGTCGGGCTCGACGGTGGCGATGCGCCGGTCGTCCCACAGTTCCATGTAGGGAAAGACCGCCGAGAATTCGGCATGGCGGCGGGCGATCTGCTCCACCTCCGCCTCCCCCACCCCGAGCACCATCTTGGGGTATACGCGCATGTGCCGGCGCGCCTCGGGCACAAGTTCACCGTAGTGGAGAATCATGTGGGCGATCTGCTTGACCCTGGCCGCCTTCTCCAGGGTGTAGTTGGTCTCGATGTCGCCGCAATGGAGCGTCTGGCTGTTGGCGCGGGAGTTGGAGTTGAGCGCCGCGATCCGGTCGTACTTCTCGATGAGCGCGATGGACTTCACATCGGTGTAGCGAGCCAGCGTGTACATCAGCGCGGTGCCGGATATGCCACCGCCGACGATGATCACCTCATAAGTCTGCCTGCTCATACGGACCTCCACTCGGCAATGGTTGTGGACGAAGGTTCGCCACCTCATTTCCCACTGATTCGCTCAGTTTTGACCGCGATGGAAGCGCAGGATTCCTTCGCGATTTCCGCTGTTCCATGCGGGAAAACCGAGGCATGCCGGCCGCCCGGCTGTGCCGGGACACCCGCACGAGCCAGCCCCCGGCGATCAGCCGAAGAGCCACTGCAGCAGGCCGATGACCAGAGTCGCCACGGCCAGGCAGAGAAGGCAGGCGAGCAGGAGCTTGAGGGAAGTCGTCACGAGACCGCACCGTTTGACGGGATCACCGTGCGTCAGCATCGCCCCCTGAGGTCGGCCGAGGCAACCTCCGAATGGGGGGCGACGGGATGCCGGCGAATCTCTCCCGCGGCTGCCTGCTGCAGTGCAGCACGCATAATACAGAAATTTAAATGCAATGCAAAAAAAACGGCCCGCGCGTGGCGGACCGAATCACATCACAACATCGGATGAATGAAACACCCGCAGGTTAACCCTGCCGTCAGGCGAGCGAATTGACCTGCCTCAAGTGATACAAGTTTATTAATTAATTATGTATTTATGTTTCATCTTATCAGTCTCAGACCAGTTGACACCGACAGTCGGAGACCCGCCCATCGACCACAACGACATCAATCGGGAATAAAAAAACCCGCGCATGGGGTGCGCGGGTTCAAAGGGACTGCCAGATGGAGGATAGACCGTGATGGTCTGGAAACGATGCTACAGCGACCCTCGTTCCGTTTGCGATGACAATCCGCAATCAGGCTATTGAGCAATCCAAATGAGTCCCGGCAGCCTGAAGCATCAATGGGAAACCTTCAACGCCCCCGGGTGACGGACTGCGGGATATCCCACTCTCACCCCCGATCCGGACAGGGCCCGAGGGAGACGAAACCCCGCATAGCCGGAACAACAATCGTATTTAACTATCGATTGAATAATTAATAACGATTTCTCCTATTAGACCTCAACCGATAAAGTACGCCTCACACAGGTTGCCAGTAACCAGTAACCAGTAACCAGTAACCAGTAACCAGTAACCAGTAACCATGAATGAGGACACCATCATGCAGGAACTCAACAATACCGCCCCCGCCATGCCCCGTCTCAACGAGCGCGCCCCCGAATTCGAGGCCCCCACCACCCATGGCGTCAGGAAGCTCTCCGACTACGAGGGCAAGTGGCTGGTGCTCTTCTCCCACCCGGCGGACTTCACCCCCGTGTGCACCACCGAGTTCGTGGCCTTCGCCAAGGCCCAGGAACAGTTCCAGGCCCTGAACTGCGAGCTGCTGGGGCTGTCCATCGACAGCACCTTCTCCCACATCGCCTGGGAGCGGAACATCAAGG